>Ga0265295_1000857_pt1 | contig 57635 bp, 56 predicted proteins | sample Munlansysbiofilm_FD_192503 | JGI IMG/M metagenome (GOLD analysis project Ga0265295, IMG submission 192503) | Leachate microbial communities from a municipal landfill in Southern Ontario, Canada - Methane capture system biofilm | ecosystem: Engineered > Solid waste > Landfill > Unclassified ... | reverse complement strand
TCTACATATATACCAAGATGTTGCCAATATTCGTAACTACTTTTTCAAGCACTTATCGGGTGCCAAACCGCTCCTATCAAGCATCTACAAGGTTGGCTTGGAAAATTTCGGGGGGATGCGTGAAAAGTGCTTTTGAGTTCAGCTCTGGAATATAGCGAATACCTGCTGTCCTTTCAATTTGCATATAAAATGCCGTAGGGCTATAAGTGCCCTGTCCAGGTAAAACACTGCGCCAGCAATGATGTACTATTAGTGACGATGGTGAAGCTCCGGCTAGCTTTCTTATGCAGGGAAAGACTTAAATCCCAAACCTATAACCTATGGAGGCGTTTAATTGGCGGATATAGGAATGGTACGTGCCTTCATTCACCCAAACACCATCCTCAAACTCTTCGTTAGTAATCTCCACTTGATTGACCTTGAATAGCAGGCTGAAGAAACCTCCCTTATAATTCACGCTTGTCCCCAGTCCCATGAACCAGCCGCCCTTGTAAGAGTAGCGTTCGTCAGGAAATTCAGGATCTTCAGGATCGAAATCCATCCTGGCAATGCTGTAGCCATATTGGCCGATAAAATCGTGCGAGACTTGCTCTTTCGTGGGGATCTTGTATAGCACAGTAGCATAGATCGGGATGAAGGACATTTCCTTAAGATCGCTCCTCCAACCTTCGGGTAGCTTTTTATTGCTGCGCGGAAATTGGTAATCCGCCCCCAGCCCATAAGACAAATGCTTGAAGTCATTGACTATCTGTGCCGAGACCGTGGGTGCCTCCTGGTTTTTGACTCCCGCTTGAAAATGTGACGTTGTACTCTGGAATTCGCCCAAAGCATCTACGCCCACAGCCACACGGAAGCCTACCGCGCTCAGGCAGGTGCAAAACATGATTAGCAAAGTAAGACTGGCAAAGTATCTCATTGTAAACTCCTAAATATATTATATATTTACTATCTGTTTAGTTTCCAAACTTAAAGCCAAGGGATATGTTGAGCTGGCGTGCTACCATAAAATTCTCGTAGTCATCTTCCCAGCTTCCATCATAATACTCAGAATTCTTTACTTTCATTTCATGAGTCTGATACATCACTTGTAAAGAAGATTGTCTATAATCCAGGCCTATCCCGGCTCCATAAAACGCTCCGCCCGAAGAGCTATACTTTTCATCCTCATCATTAAAAGGAAAGCTGAATTTTGGAAAACTATGCCCAAGCTTTGCTATCAATTGAGGTTTCAGGCTGCCATAGGTGGGTATATTGTAGGCAAAGCTTCCATATATGGGTAGAAAACTGTGCTTCCCCCAAACGGATTCAAACCCTTCGGGAAGATTGGCATTCCGGTTAAAATGGTAATCTGCACCAGCTCCCAAGCTGAGGTTTTTGATCTGCTGCATTACTTGAATTGATACAGTGGGCGCCATGGGATCTACCTGACCAATGCGGAGAGCTGCGTTAATTGTATATAGTTCTCCAAAAGTATCCATACCAAAAGCTAAGCGACCACCCACGGCATTGAGCATCGAGCATAGTGTGACAATAAACATAAGACCGAAGATACGTTTCATCTTGCTACTCCCAAGTAGTAATATTATCATTAAACCATCTATTTATTAAGTCCAAATCTATGTCAAGCGAAATCGCAAAAAACTTTCTCAGATTATCCGTTACGTCAGCAATTTGAGCAGGGCAGCTCTGGGCTAAATAAAACTAATTGAATTCGAACGTAGCCTTGAGCACTGGGAAAAAGTTCATATTACCCATGTCCACGCCTTCAGGACGGACTCCACCCAGATCCCAGCTCATCGTATCGCTGCTAAAGCGGATACCAAAACTGGCCAGGGATTTCACCGTGCCATCATTCGAGCCGATCGGGCTTCCGTATTCTGCCATCATAGCCACTTTGCTGCTCAGATTTTTCCGGCCTCCCACAAAGAACAAGGGTGCATCAAAGTTCTCTGCTTTTTGCCATCCGTACGCCATGCCCAAATGCAGGCTTTGGGAGGGCTGGCCAATGCTGACGACATTCCCCACCATAACCCCTGGGGTATCCGGGTTGAATGAGGCGAAAGGCCGGTTTATCAGGGCTATGATCCTGAAATAGTCCAGTGCTTCAACACCCGGATAATAATCTGCTTGACCTGTAGCCCTGCCTGATAAATATGCTTTGTAAAGATTAAGCAGGAGATGATGAGCATGACAGATTATCTGGAAGATATTGAAAACCAAACGATAAAGGACCTGGATGAACTGTGCCTGATGGGGCGCAATTTCACCCATATCCGCTTTGAAAGCTGTGATTTCTCTGGTCTTCGCTTTGATGGTATCCTGGATAGCTGTGTGTTTAAGGATTGCAATCTCTCGCTGACCTCCTTTCAGGACGCCAAGCTGCAAGGGGTAAAGTTCGAAACTTCTAAGCTGGTGGGGGTGGATTTCACGCGCTGCAATACCCTGGGCTTCGGCATTGGCTTTTCCGGATGCCTGCTGCGTAGCTGCAATTTTAACTTCCTGGAACTGAAGAAAACCCGCTTTAAAGACTGCGAAATCATTGAAACGGACTTCATTGGGTCCAACCTTGCCGAAAGCAATTTCATCGGCACGAGCTTCAGCAGCGTCAGCTTCAATAATACCAATCTCAGCAAAGCCAAGTTCAACGGTGCCCATGGCTATGCGATCAATCCGCTGAATAACAACATCAAGAATGCCAGCTTTAGCCTGCCGGATGCAGTGGCCCTGCTGGAATGTATGGGGATTAAGCTGGTGTAGATTGGACCGCAGATGGAGTCCGATCTTACACTAAATCCTTAATTATCAAGTAATTACTCCGACACGCGCCGTCTGAAGACAGCGCCACGTACCCCATTCTCCATTGATCCCCGTTTGTTGTCGTGAAGATGACGTGCAGATAGCAGGATAAAATCCTCTTATCTCCACGTCATCTCCACGACATCTCATGCGGCAAGAACCCGGAATCAAGTCCTGGGTACACTGGATGAATGCCGATTTTTACAGATTCGCTTGACAAAAGCTCCTCTTTCTGGGCAGATGATTTTTATGGATTCAAAAAAGAGCTATTTAATTGCAGATGGTCAGCATCCCCTGGTGTGCACAGACGCTGTGCGCGATGAGATCATTCTGTACAATCTGGGCGCAAAGGAAAGTGCCCGGCTCTTTGCCGAATTTGAACGTATCACTGCTAAAAAGCTAAACCAGGACGACAAATTGGACGCCTTGTCCGGAGGCCAGAAAGTGGTCTTGATGGCGCTCCTGGCGCTGTATTCACCTGCTCCCAGAATAGAATTCCGGCACCTGACTCACTCCCTGGATGAAGCTATAGCCCTGCAAATCCTGGACTTAATCAAACAGTGTGACAAAGAGATTTTGCTGAGGGACCCCTCATGATCACTCTGCCCGCAGGGAAAAGAGAGATCTGGCCGGGATTTACCCTTGCTATAGACAAACCCCTCCTTTTCCAGCCCGGTGCAAGCTACTATCTCAAAGGTGCCAATGGCAGCGGGAAAAGCAGCTTTATCCACCGCGTTTTGCTTCCCGAGCTTAACGGTAGAAAAGACCTCTATGTGCTGTGTTTGCAGCAGCAGATGCACTTGCAACTCTATGCTTTGAAGGCTCAGGCGGCGATCTTCAAACCGGGTTTTGCGATCCGTGAGGAAGGCGATGTCTGGCGCTATCTGTGGCAGGATTTGGCCGAAAGGCAGGACGAGCTGCCGGTCTATGTGATCGCGGATGAGGCTTACAATTTGGATATTCCCCAAGACCTGCAGAGACCCCTCTGTTTGATCTACAGCTCTCACCGCTATCAATTGGAAGCGGCGCAGATTCTGGAGTTTGTCCAGGTGAGTACTCAGGAGACTGTGATCCATGCTTAAGCTGATTTTAGCTTCATTGGTCTTCCTTGTGTACTGCATCCTCTTTGGCATTCTGTGGCTGCACAATATCCCTTTGCAAGGCGCAGCTTTGGGCATTACTCTGCTGCTTTCCCTGGCTCTCTTGGGCATCCGCAAAGTTGGGCAGCAGCTAAAGATTCTCTTGCCCTTTGTGCTGATGCTGTCTGCGGTTTATGCCATCTTTATCCTCTTTGGCATCAGCCCGCAAGCTACTGTGCCTCTGGATTATTGGCTGCAGTATGGACTGCCCCGGGTGCTGCTTTTACTCAGTTCGATTTTGGCTTTTCGCCTGTGTTTCGCCTATGTCTGTGTAGATGATCTCATCCGTTCGGGCTTGGGTATTCACAAGACCAAGTATCTGATTCTGGGCAAGATTCTGTATGATGCGGCCTTTCACTCCTATGCCCAGATCAAAATGTGGCAGGAGCTCAGCCCCGGCATGAGGCAAAAGCCAAAGGGCTTTAGAGAGCGCTTCAAACGTGCCCTGGCCAGCACCTTAGGCTTGGTGCTATTCACGCTCGCCGAAGCCGAAAGCAAAGGCGAAAGAATCGATAATCTCATTGAAAACTGTCATAAGGAGCTCAAATGAAATGGTATTTTACGGTCGGATTCACCATCCTGGTGATGGTCACCACTCTGCTCATCCGCATTCCCATCCCCGGAGGCGGCTACTTTAATTTTGGGGATGTCGTGATCGTGTTTTGTGGACTCTATGCAGGCCGCAAAAGTGCCTTGATCGCAGGTGGCTTGGGCTCTGCCCTGGCAGATCTTATCGGCTTTCCGCTCTTTGCACCCATCACCCTGGTGGCGAAGGCTCTATTGGGACTTTTTGCCGGCATGGGCAAATCCGCAGGCAAATGGATGCGCAGTATCTGGCCTATGATCGGTGCAGTGCTGATGGTCACGGTGTATTTTGCAGGCACCTGGATCATGCCCAGCTTTGGCAAGGCAGTGGCTTTGGCCGAGCTTCCTGCCAATCTCTTGCAGGCCGGTTTTGGCTTTGTGGGCGGAAGATTGCTCTTTGCCGCTTATACCAAGATCGAGGAACTCTCTTAAACCCTCTGAATTCCCAGCCCTGCAAGCTGAGCTTGCCCTTGACATTAAACAGCTTATACTATCATAAGCTGCAAATAAAATCAAGAGGTGGACAAGATGGCGATACCTTTTAACATGAACCGTTTGAAAGAGACGGAATTACTCTATCCCCAACGTTTTGCCAGTATGCAACAGAAAGACTACGGTCTGATCTTTTTCAATGAAGGTAACAAAAACTCCCAAGAAAGTAACCATGCTGTGATCAAAGATTTTATCGGCATTGAAAGCAGCATCCGCGACATTGAATCATTTTACAAAGCCAAGGGCATCAATCCTTGCATCTTTTCGGCACTGGATCCGGATGAACTCACCAAGCTTAGCCCCAGCCTGGAAAACCATGGTTTTAATATTCAAATCATGCAGGAGGAGTATCTCCTCCATGATCATGAAGGCAGTCTGCGTTCGGCAAGTGAACTCATCATTCAGCGCGTGAGACATCTGGATATCGATATGATGGAAACCATCGTCCTGGAATACGGCACAGATTCCACCATCAAAGTGGTGGAGCGCCATCTGCAACATCCTTCCTACCATCTTTTGGCTGGATTCTGTAACGGCGAATTGGCAGCTTTGGCCTCGGTGAGCACCTATGCGGGCTACAGCAGGGCTTCGGACATCTTTACCCGAGAGAAATTCCGGGGCAAAGGCTTTGGTGGCGCCATGATAAACCATCTGGTAGATTACCATCGCGGCCTCTCTCAAAACTATCTCTATCTCTTTTCGGACGATCCCGGCACCACCAAAGTCGTAGAGAAGGGTGGCTTTAGCAAGTTACCTCTGGATTTCCAGGGTTGGGTGGCCACAAAAGAAGCCTGATAGGGTAACTTTGGTTGACTGGACGCGAGACGCATCCAATCCGGATAGTTTTGCAAAGTCGCTGATCCGGATTCGGATAGCAGGGGCTTGTTATCTGAATTATTAGATATTTAAACCTGCTCTTACTTTTTTAATATACTTATATTCAAGTTCAATTGCCTGCAATCCCTCTGCCCAAGCCAGATTGGTGTTATAAAACAAGTTATAGGACGGAAAGCTTCCTCACTTATGGAACGAATATTGCAATTCACTATATCCACACGATAATATTATGTCAGTCGTGGCTTTGAAGCTTCGAATAAGGAGGTTTATTATGAAGCATGTATTTAGTTTCGTCGTTCTGACGCTAATGTTTTGCAGTGTCTTTGCCATTACTTGGGAGGACACCCCAAATCCTATCGGCAATGCTGCTGTCAGCTTCGCTGGTGAACCTGCCACCCAGGCGGTGGGAGACACCATCTACATCGCCTATCTATCCAGGGCAGACGATAATTATTCTTTATTGAACTTCACAAAATCAAGCCATGGCGATACCCACAGTTCCGTAGTGCTAGGCTATGTTGATTTCTTCATCAGCTCGGATCCCGGAGCCCCCAGCCTGGTGGTTGATCTGCCCAAGATCACCATTCTGGTAAAAGGCATCGATTATATGTATCAATGTATCTCGGAAAATTGCGGGAGCACGTGGACTTCTAATGTGCTGGCCGCAAGCTTGATCAATAGCAATGACCCCTATCCTTTGATGTCACTCACAGATGCAGGGATTAGAAATTTCACTGTGAAATCCCAGGATAACGCCGTTTACGAAAGTTTTACGAACAAACACAAATCAATGAATGACACAAACATTTATTATTCTAGCTATGATGTGATTGAGGGACCTGTGCTGATAAACTCCGATATGTACATTAAACAAATTGGCGGTGGGAACAATGGCGGGTGGCCTACGTTCCTGGGGCCTGTTACAATCTCCGGACAGGTGCTCAGCACTCCCAGTAACTTTCCCGTGGATCAGGTTTTCCAAGGCGGACTGATCGAAAATGCGGATCCGGCACTATTCCGGCCCAATCTAACTCTGTTTAAACAAGATTTTATGGCTCAGGCGGAGTCTCTTGGCCCCTTGGACAACGATGATTACATACTGCTGCTGGAGGTCGAGGGAGGCTCTTACTCTGGCTGGCTGGGCACCCTTTCCGTGCCTCGCCGTGTTTATGCAGATGTGTATGATCCCTATCCCAGTTTAGGAGGCACACTCTTGTACCGCAATAGTTTCACCGTCCGGGATACTATCTGGACCCCCATCTCGGGAGGGCTATTGCCCGAAAAGCTCCACGTGAAAGGAACGCTCTGGCTCAAAGGCACTTTCTCTGGCCAGAGGAGCATCTATTGCGATTCTGATATCTATCTGATCGGAGATATCTTGCTCAGTGGCACACCAGTCGGATCATCACCTCTTGATCCCTATAACGCTGCGGACAAGGTGACCCTGATCAGCGATAAGCAAATCATCATCAAATATGGCTATAAGAATCCGGCAGATTCTCTGAGAATACATCCAAATCTGGGAAGTGATAGCGATTATATGGAACCCTTCGGTGGCGGCATTTTCATCTATGCGGATCTCATCGCACTGCATAAAGATGCTGCGAATGCGCGTCGCTCCGGAATGTTCAGCTTTGAATACCAGCATCCGCATCCATCCGTGCCCGCTGTGAATATGGATATTGCGGGTGAATCCCACTATTTTGACAATATAGACCTGCATCGCAGACATTATCCTCAGACCGCAATAAATCCCTGGCCTTCCCAAATAGACTATCCCTGGTACAACCCCCTCTGGCCGGAAGCAGCACCTTACCTGGAAAGAGGAACCATGAATCTTTGGGGTTCACTATACCAGGAACGAGCAGGCTTCATGCACAGATCGTATAGCGATGGTGAATACCCCAGCGGCATCTGGGATATAGATCTGGATAAGTGCGGAGGTCCTGTGAGCCCCAATCCGCTTACAGATCCCGTGTTTGGCTTACAGTTAGGTCTTCAACCCAGAAATTACCCAGGAGCTGCCGGAGCCGGAGTGGGCTACAAAAGAGCGCATCGCTATGATCCTCGCAGCTTTGATAATATGCCCAGCAATGATGTGTGGGGCTTGGGTGCTCTGATCTCTGAATCTGTGAGCTTTGATAACCCTGGCTCAGTGGTCAAATGGCACAAACTCAATGAACCGGTAATCTATAAATCCATGGACTACTATGGCGGGGAGTTTCTCTATCATTTGAACAATACCCTGTTTACAGATGAGGCAGCCTATCCTCAAGATCTACCGGATGATTGGGAGATAGTCCAGGCCAAGCTCCTGCCCAATGACCACTTAATCACCCTGCAAAGAGAGGACAATGAAGGTGGCCAATCCCACGCTCTGTTGATTTCAAACCTGGAGCATAGCAGCACAAACGTCATCCATCAAACGCCCTACACACATGCCCCGGATTATATCTCTCTGCATCGCATCCTGGATGGATTTCTCTATGTGATTCCGGGAGCCAACGGCAATGCCGCCACTTTGATCCGCCTGGATGAAAATGGCAATTTCCTTTCCAATACAGACACCCTGCCTCTGCCTGCCGATTTTGCCTCAGACTCCTTGTCTGACTCCCGAATCGTGCTCAGCAACCCCGAGCCCGGCATCCTGCATGCAGTGCTATGGGCCAAGACTTCGCCCTTGGGGACTGCCTTCTGGCATCTTCAGGGCAGCATAGCTCCCATTTCCACCGATGACCCTGTGATCGTGCCAGCAGCGCTGTCTATAAGCTGCTACCCCAATCCCTTTACTGATACAATCTCGCTCAAGGTGAAATCACCCGTGAATCAGCATGTAAAGATCGACATCTATAATGTCAAAGGACAGAAAGTTAAGAGCCTGCAGCTTTATGCCAATAGCGGCTTCGGCCAAGTCACCTGGAACGGTAATGATGAGAAAGGTCAGTCTGTGGCACAAGGTGTTTACTTCGCCAGGATTGCCGATGCCGAAACCACCAAGATTACCAAGATACTTAGAATCAAGTAGCTTGGGGTTTTAACGTTTTAGCGTTTTAACGTTTTAACGTTTATCGATTATCGTTGGGGCGGACTCCGTTCCGCCCTGACTTGCCGGGTTCTTAGCTGATACATCCACACGGTTTTAACGGGTGTTCGACTCGAGTTGACTTGAGATTTCGAGTCAATTCGAGTCGAACACCCGTTAAAAGCAAGTTAAACAGACAAGTAAGACTACAGTTTGCATTCAAGGCCGTTGCACCACCGTGGCGCTGGTTTCAGCCGGCGCGTGCACAAGAGTACTGCTGGATTTATCCGGTCGTTGCACTGGCTTTAGCCGATTTTGAGAGAACAGAATACCGCAAATAATACAAGCTCCTCTGCCCATCATATTCAACGGCACCGCCGGCTGAGGCCAACGCCATGGAAAGCTTTTATGGCTAGCATTTTGGCTGAGACCTCACAGCCCCAAAACTTGTAGCGTCACAAAAGATACGGCGAATCTATGCACTTTTACATATTTCGCTTGACAGTATTGTAGTCTTATGCGATTATGCAGAAAATAGAAAAATTATGTAATTATAGGAGATATAGATGCTTACCATAGACTGGAAAGAACGGCTAACCTTAGATACAGAAGATTATCTAATGCACAAACTGCCCAAGAAAGATTATGATTTTGAGATCATATTTATCGCATATCCGGAACGGGTCAATGGTAAGATACCCTCCGAAGTTATCACCTTTGTCAGCGGAATATTGGTCAGGAATATCGGCAAGAAACACCTTGACTACATCCCGTTTTACCGGCATTTGTGGCTGAAGAATGAGGATTACGGCAAGCTTGCTTTTGGTACTATCGTCTCCAAGCTCATCAATAAAAAGCCTGAGGTCTACCTCCCGCTTTTGGAAGAGATGATGCACCATGGCAATACCTCTGAGATCAATGCTCTGCTGGATAAAGTGATGCTTTCATTGACCCGGAAAAAACCCGAATTATATCTGGAAAAAGTACTGCAATGGACCAAAAGTGAGAAAGAAGAGATCGCCTGGGCAGCCACCAATCTTTGCTTGAAATTGATCAAGCGCAGCGAAGAGCTGATTCCCCAGGTGCTTAGTCATTTTCAAAATCAATGGGCCTATCCTTTGGGAGAAACTTTGGGCCTCCATGTGCTCTTGCTGAAAGCCATTGCCAAGCTGAATCCAGAGGCCTATCAGGCTACCTGGAAGGAATTTGGCATCTCCCGCGATCCTCAGATCGTGGAGCTGCTTTGCGCTGCCATCGTGGATTACGATCCCGAGATCTACAAAGAAGTTGAGCTTTGGACCAAAAGTGGCAATGCCAGAGTGAAGAAAGCCAGCCTTTCCGCGATGAAAGTGCTGAAAAGAAAGAAAGGAGCCAAGGCTTAGTGGATTTGAGTGTATTTATTACCACGATCGGCATGGAGCGTTTGCAAAAGCGCATAAACGATCTCATGACAGAGCGTCCCGAAGTGATTACAGCTATTACAATTGCCCGTGAATTTGGTGATTTGAGCGAGAATGCGGAATACAAGGCCGCCAGAGAAAGACAGCGCGCCATAGATTCTGAGATAGATTATCTCAGACGCAGATCCGCCCAATTGAAAGTGATCGATCCCAGCGGTTTTCCCAAAGATGTGGTTCGCTTTGGCAGTTCCTGCCGGGCCAGCGATCTCGACACAGCAGAAGAAACTACCTTCAAAGTGGTGGGAGCTGCAGAATTGAATTTTTATGAAGACGAGCACGACCTGCAGGTGGTCTCAGTGGTTTCTCCCATCGGGAAAGGATTGCTGGGCAAAAAGCCGCAGGAAATAGCCAAGATCAGCGCACCAATGGGTGAACGCCGGCTCAAAATACTTGAAATATTATGATAAAATAAAAGATAACTGGAGAACAAATGAAGAACACCAAACCCAAGAAAAGCGAATTCGCTTACGAACGTAAGAACTTTTGGAAAGACGCTCCTGTAGCTGAACAAAAAGCTGCCATGGATTATGCCGTGGATTACAAAGAATTCCTGAATCAAGCCAAAACCGAACGTGAAGTGGCAGTCTGGATGGAAAAACTACTCAAAAAACATAAATTTGTGGATATGCACAGCAAAGCCGGCGCCAAAAAGGTCTATAGCATCTTTAGAGGCAAGACCATGGCCGTGGCGATCCTGGGCACTGAGCCCCTCAATAAAGGCTTTAATATGGTGGCTGCACACATCGATTCCCCCAGGATCGATCTCAAGCAGAATCCACTCTATGAAGACAGCAATACCAAAATGACCTGCATGCGCACACATTACTATGGTGGCATCAAGAAATATCAATGGGTTTCCACTCCTCTGTCCTTGCATGGCGTGATTGTGAAGCAGGATGGCAGCTTGCTGAACATCAGCATCGGTGAAAAAGAAAATGAGCCCGTGTTCGTGATTCCGGATCTTTTACCTCATCTGGCTGCTAAAGAGCAGTATTCTAAAAACCTTAATGAGGCTATCGATGCCTCCAAACTCAATCTCGTGTTCAGCGGGATGATGCAGCCTGGTGGCGAAGAAAAAGAAGCTGCCAAAGCCTTTGTTCTACAGGCTTTGAATACAGCCTATGGCATCACTGAAGCGGATTTCCTTTCGGCTGAATTGCAATTGGTGCCTGCCACCAAAGCCCGAGATGCCGGAATCGACGGTTCTATGGTAGTGGGATATGGCCAGGACGATCGCGTCTGCGCCTACACCGGCCTTACCGCGCTGTTGGCAAATCAGGATACTAAGCCCGAAAAGAGCATGATAGTGTATCTATCGGACAAAGAAGAAGTGGGCAGCATGGGCGCCACAGGTGCACAGTCCATCTTTATTCAGGATTTTGTGGCCGATTTGATGGCATACAAAGGGGAAGATAATTCCAGCTCAAACCTGCGTAAAGCCTTTATCAATTCCCACATCCTCAGTGCAGACGTCTGCGCTGCCCTGAACCCCAATTATCCCAATGTGCATGAAAAAGAGAACGCAGTTCTGTTTAATTACGGCATCGGTGTCTCCAAATTCACCGGTTCCCGCGGAAAATCTGGCTGCAACGACGCTGATGCGGAATTCTCTGCAAAAGTACTCAAGATCTTCACCGCAGCCGGCGTTTTCTGGCAGACCGGAGAACTGGGTAAAGTGGATGAAGGCGGCGGTGGTACCATCGCGTACATCCTGGCCAATCTCGGCGCTCAGGTAATCGATTGTGGAGTGGGCATCATGGGAATGCACTCTCTTTACGAGCTCAGCTCCAAAGCCGACATCTATTCTACATACAAAGGATACAAGGCCTTTTTGGCCAATTAGTAACCATTAAAACAGGAGAATATTATGAAAAGAACATTATTGCTGACACTGACCCTGCTTATGATCGTCTTCACCGGATGCGTAAGTAACAAAGCCTTCCGTAGCGAGCAAAAAAAGCTGCAAACTCTGGAAGCTGATCTCAGGCAAAACAGCGAAGAACTCGTGGTTTTGCGCAAAGAAATCATGCAAACCCGCAGAAACATCGAAGGTACGGCAGATGCTACGGACATATCACAACTCAATATGCAACTTGTGCAAAATGAGCAAGATATGAAATCCCTCATTTCGGAACAATCCAAGCTCACGGTGTCCTTAAGAGAGCTCTCAAACAGCGTGCAAGATTCGGATCGGGCCATTGTGGCCAGAATCATGGCTCTTGAAGGCGGATCGAAAGCAGGGCAGGGCTCAGAAGGCGAAGACTGCGCTTGCGGCGATCTCAATACTCAGATAGCCCGCCTCACAGAAGATGTACGGGATGCCCGGTATGAACTGGAAATCATGAAAGAAGCCGTCGCCAAAGGCACTACTTCCACAGATATCGTTTCTGCCGATGAATGGGCTGCTTACAAAAAAGCCCGCGACGTGTATTACGATGGTAAATTCAGCAAGGCGATCGTCGATCTCGACAAGTATCTGGCGAATTATCCAAATAGCAAATACGCTGGTCATGCCGTGTACTGGAAAGGCGAAAGCCATTATGCCATGGGCGAAATGCAAAGTGCTTTGAAGGAATTTCAGACCGTGATTTCACGCTATCCCAAATCCTGGAAAGTGGAAGACGCTCAGCTCAAGATCGGCATGTGTTACAAAAATCTGGGAGAGCTTGAGGCCGCAAAAAGAGAGCTGAATAAGCTCAAAAACGACTCCCCAAATTATTACAGAAACGATTTGCTCAACCGCTATCTGAACGAACTCAAATAGAGAGTAATGACCAGATATCGTGCCCTTGGGCTCCTTATTATAATGCTGCTAATGGCCCACGCCAGCTTGGTGTGGGCAGAGCAGCTCGATGATGAGCTGAGGGCTGTGGCCCTGGATATCGCTGCTGCCATTAGCTTGGATCAACCCTTGTTTTTGGATCTGCGCTGTGGGGAATTCAGCCCTGCCTTGTCGAGGAACCTCAGCCAGCTCTTGCTAAAGCGAGATGCGGATATCAGGCAAAGTACTGCCCACTCTTTTTACACCGAATTTGACCCCGAATCCGAGAGCATTTCGCTGGACGAATATGGCCTTCAGCAGGCGCTCCTGGTGCAGGTGCAGATGAATATCAAATGGGTGACAAAGGAGCATAAAAGCTTCCTGTCCTACCGCACCGAACGTAAAGCGGTGCATAGTTTTGAAGTAAAGCAAGTTCAGCTTCCGGGGCGTCAGCTCATCGCTATAGATAGCTTTGACTATCTGCAGCCAAACAGTGCAGAAAGCACCATGTCCGCCCCTCACTTGCGTTGGTTTGAGCCGTTGATAGCCACCACTGCTATCGCTTCGATCATATTCTTATTGTGGACTATCGAATAAAGGACATCTGATGAAAAGATACCTTAGTTTTTTAATGCTGATCATACTACTTTTCGGCGCTTGTAGCAAGAATAAAGTGGAGATCAGCACCGAGCAAAAGCTGGCTAAGGCCGATGAGCTTTATGCAAATCGCAAATACTCCAAAGCTGCCGTGCTCTATGACGAGATTTCATTTGAACGCAAATCTGCAGCCACGGCTTATGCCACCATGCGCCTGGCAGACAGCTATTATGCCCAGAACAAATTTACCGATGCCCGGCTGAAATATCAGCAGTTTATCGATGGCTTTCCGGATCATCCCAATGCTGCGGATGCCTATTTCCGCACAGCCCTGTGCTTCTTTGAGGAATCCCTGAATTCCGATCGTGATCAAACTGAGACGGTTTCGGCCATCGAAGCTTTCGGGATTTTCATGGAGCGCTTTCCCAAAGACAGCCGCTATGAAAGAAGCCTGGAATACATCCGCCGTGCCCAGTATAAACTCATCGAAAAGAAATATGAAAATGGCTATATCTATTACAAAATGAGAGATTATAGCGCTGCCCTGATGTATTTTGATGAAGTGATCGCCTTGGGTAATACCGATACCCTGGATCGCAAATCGCTATACTATTCGGCCCTTTTGCATCTGCGTCAGAAAAACAAAGAGGCTGCCTCTGCCTCCTATTCACGCCTGAAATCCCGCTATCCGGGAAGCAAGGAAGCGCATAAATTGGATAAAAAGTTCGATTGACATGGCTAAATGTGAAATCCTGACAGGCGCTTATGCCATCTTGGGCGGAAGCTTTGATCCCATCCACAATGGACATCTGTATCTGGCCAAAGAAGTGCTGAGCCTGAGCCCCATCCACAAGGTGATTTTGGTGCCCAGTTTCAAGCACAATTTCAAAGGCGAAGGGATAGCCCTGGATTATGACAGCCGGTTGGCCCTGGCGCAAGAAGCGGTGAATAGCTTTAACCCCGTGCACTTTATCTCTCAACCCGCAGCGGATTTTCGCACACCCATCGAAGTCTGGGATGCCGAACGTGGAGAAAGCGGATATACCAGCGATCTGGTGCGCAAATTGATCAAGCTGCATCCGGAGCAAAGCTTTGCCTTCATCATCGGAGCGGATAATCTGGAAAACCTGCCCAATTGGCATGACTTTCCCTGGCTCAAAGAGAATCTGCATTTTATCGTACTCCCGCGTCCGGATTGCACTATGCCCTGTGATGTGCTGTCTCAGGTGGGATACACCATCCTGGATATGCCGCTCTGCGATATATCTTCTTCGGCGATCAGAGCTAAGATCAAGGCGGGAGAAAGCATCTCCGGCCTCGTTCCGGAAGAGCTAGAACTGCGCATCCGTGATCTGTATTTGGCCAAGGCTTGACTAAGAAAAGGTTTTTAGACCGCATCCCCCTGAGCCCAAAACAAAGCCCCAGGGAAGAGATCGCCAATGCCATCACCCATGGTATCGGAGTGGGGCTGTCCATCGCTGCTCTGGTGGTTCTGGTGGTCTATGCAGCCCGCATCAGCGATACCTGGAAGATCGTATCCTTCAGCATCTATGGCGCTACCATGATCATCCTCTTCTTGTCATCTACCCTGTATCACGCCTTTCCTCAGCCCTATGTGAAGCGCTTTTTCAGGATACTGGACCACTCTTCCATCTTTCTGCTAATCGCCGGAACCTATACCCCGGTGACCATCGGCACCATGCGTGGAGGCTGGGGCTGGACCATGTTCGGTATCATCTGGGGACTCACTATTGCCGGTATCTGCCTGAAGGTCTTTGCCATGCGCATACCAAAGTGGGTGTCTTTAGTGATTTACCTGCTCATGGGCTGGATTCTGATCATTGCGCTGAGGCCGCTTTTGGCCTGTGTATCGACAAAGTTCCTGATCTGGGTGCTGATCGGAGGCTTCTTCTACTCTATGGGAGTGATCTTTTATACCGCGCGTAAAATGCCCTATCATCACGCCATCTGGCATCTATTTGTGCTGATAGGCTGTGCCTGTCACTTCGTTGCGATGTTGCATTTGATTCATTGAATTGAGATCTAAACTATAGCGTTGCAGGCTCTGTCTTCAGATAGCTTCCTATTATTTTCAGCAATTTGCCGTTTTTGAAGGAGACCACCAAGACAGCATCCTGATCCGTGCCATTCACGGAGAGCACCACACCTTCCAGATGCTCATCGTGCCAGACCTTTTGGCCGATGCGGAAGAACTTCTGGTTATCCCGGACCTTGTGTTTGGGCTTTTGGTAAGTGCTGCGCGGCCGCTGTAGATCGTAGTCTTCGCTCTCCAGAACATCATCCAGACCGCTGAGAAACATGCTGGGTTTGGTGATTTCATAGCGATCGTAAAGCCGGCGGGACAAAGCCAGACTGAGCACCAAGCGGCGTTTGGCACGGGTGATGCCCACATAAAACAGGCGGCGTTCTTCTTCGACTTCCTCGCGGGTCTCCATACTCATGCGATGCGGGAGCAATTCATTCTCCATTCCGGCGATATATACTGTTTCAAATTCCAATCCCTTGGCATTGTGCAGAGTCATCAGACGCACACTTTGCAGATCGTCCGAAACCATGTCCAGATCTGTCTGCAAGGCGATGAAGGGCAAGAAGTCCTCCAAATAGGCGGTCTTCTGGGTGTCCTGGGCAAAGCGTTCGGCAAATTCATTCACCGAGGCCACAAATTCGATCAAGTTCTCAGCGCGGGCTATGTCTTTGGGATCGCTGCTTTTGCGATACAAGCTGATCATGCCCAGCTCTTCCACGATTTCTTTCACCAGATCGGCCACAGGCTGGGCTTTGGCAGCCTTACTCCAGACTTGCATCATTTCGGCAAAATCGCTTACCCGTTTGAGAGCGGCAGATTTCAGTTCCTTCACCGCACCGGGGTTCAGGATGGTCTGATACAGGGAGATGCGCGTCTTTACGGCAAAGCCCAGGAGTCTGGTGACAGTGGTTTGTCCGATCCCGCGGGGAGGTTCATTGATGATCCTCAGCAGGCTTTCATTGTCGGCAGGATTGCTCAGTGTACTCAAATAGGCGATCAGGTCTTTGATCTCCTTGCGCTGGTAAAATTGCAGACTACCCACGATGCTGTAAGGTATCTTCTTCTGCATCAGGGCATTCTCAAAAAGGCGGGATTGGGCGTTTGTACGGTACAAGATGGTGAGGTCTCTGAGGTCGCAGCCTGCTTCCCAAAAGCCTTGGATCTCAGAGGCGATCTGCTCGGCTTCGGCATTGGCATCAGGGTAAACTCTCAATAAGGGCTTTATCCCTACTCCCAGCTCACTCCAGAGTTCTTTGGGATGGCGGTTTTTGTTGCTTTTGATCACCTGATTGGCCAGATCCAGGATCGCAGTGGTGCTACGGTAATTCTGCTCCAGGCGGATGGATTTGACCTCTTTGTAGTCGCGTTCAAACTCCAGGATATTGCGCAGTGTGGCCCCGCGAAAACTGTATATAGCCTGGTCGTCATCGCCCACCACGCAGACCCTCTGGTGCTCTTTGGCCAATTGGTGGATGATCTCAAACTGGGCTTTATTGGTGTCCTGATATTCATCGATCATGATGTATTGAAAGATGCCCTGGTACTTGGCGCGCAGTTCATCGCTTTCCTGAAGCAAGCGCGCTGTATACAGCAGGATGTCGTCAAAATCCATGGCCTGATTCATCAGCAGAGTCTGTTGATAATGGTGGTAGATGCTCACGAATCCGGAAAGGAAGGCGCTGTCTTCAAATTCGGCCTTATCGATATCCTCTGGTAGCATGAGCTGGTTTTTGTAGCGGCCAATGCGCCCCAGGACTCTGTTCAAGGGATACTTCTGCACGTCAAAGCCATGCGTCTTATAGATCTTTTTGAGCACAGATTTCTGTTCGTCTGTGCCGTAGATGGAGAAATTGGCGTTGTAAGGCAGATGGCTGGCTTCAAAGCGCAGAATGCGCAGACAGATGGAGTGGAAAGTGCCTACCCACAGCGAGCGCACTGGGATATTGAGTAGTTGTTCCAGCCGGGTTTGCAGCTCTCTGGCCGCTTTATTGGTGAAGGTAACGATCAGGATCTGCCAGGGCGGGACCCGCTTTTCTTTGATCAGATAGGCAGCGCGATAGATGATGCAGCGGGTCTTGCCGCTCCCGGCTCCGGCCAAAACCAGAATCGGGTGATCAAGATCCGTGACCACTTCCCGCTGGCGGTCATTCAGCCGGCTGAGATAGTCTATCATCGATTGCTGATACGGACAAAATGCGGCGAGCTCGGCCTGCCCTCCAATCTACCGGCAGGGAAATTCTTGTAGGCGGAGATGCGGTACCAGAAATCTCCCGGGCCCACGGTGGGGTCGTTGGCAGAGCTGTGCACATAGCTTTGCAGCGACTCGCCAGTGATGTGCAACACGGTGTCCACCACAGCATAAGCACTGAAATAGCCCAAGCTGCGATAGATATAGTAGCCATCTGTATTGTAGGCATTGTTGCTATTCCATTCAAAGAGAATGTAAGGCGTGGGGCTTCCTGAGCCCAAAACCGTGTGTTGCAGACCGGTCACATCTCCGGGTACGATGATACTGTTGTTTTCATAAGGGTCCAGAGGATTGTCACGCTTGATGCCACAGGCGCCCAAAGCCAGAGCGATCAGGATGATGGGGATCAATTTGCGGATCATAATTCCTCCTAAAACCTGAATTCCACGCCAGTGGGAGTGACCTGCAAAGGAGAGCTGCTCCCGCGCTGGATGATGTCTTGCCAGAGATTGGCGTTGTATTCGTTGGTTGAGATCACCACGTCGTAAATATTGTAGGCCCAGATGATGGAGCCCAAGCCCATCAGCATCAGCGAATAGTGGTAAGGTTTTTCGGCCTTACCCCAGTAGTTGTTGATATCATCGATCTGATGTGCTGCATAGTATTTATCATAGTTCTTTTTAGCCTGATCATGGAAATACAGGGCTCCGATGGCCGAGACCAGCTCCAGACTCAGGATCAATGTGCCTTTCGTGTTGTTTTTCGTGGAAAGCTGTCCCCAGCCCGGCATCACCGCGCTTTTGAGAATGTTGGCATTAAAGGCCACCGATTCCAGTTCATAGAGTTGCAGGCGGTTTTGCCTGGTGAGCAGATCTTCGCGGAATTCAGCGCGATCCTGATAGTCCTGCCAGTTGTATTTGGTGCTATCCGAAAAAGCCTGGATATCAAAGGGTTTTGCCGAGAGGAGGCCAAAGCAGAGCAGGAGTAGCAGCAGCACCGGTTTCATAAAGTTAGATCTCATCTTCATATCCTTATTGCATCAGCGCTTCAGAGAGCTTATTCAGAGGGATCACAGAGCGATCCCGCAAGTTGATCTGCCAGATATACAAAAAGGTCTGGGTGGGGGTCATAAGGTCGTATCTGGCCTCGTATTTATACTGTCCGGTGGAGAGCAGAATCTTCCAGCCGCTATCCCGGATATCTTTGGGTTCCAGCCCTTGCAGGATCTCAGCGCGTTTTGCATCGATGCGTTTGAGCAGCAGACCACCGCGATATTCATTGATGATTCTGCGGGCAAAGGCCGTGGGGTTGCTTTCCGCTTCCACCATATTGCGCATGATGGCAGCCCGCGCCTTGTATTCCTCTTTGGGATCCAGCGCGATAGCCTGATTGTAATACTTCAGAGCCTCTGCGTGTTTTTGCAGATCCTCTTGCATATCGCCCTGGGCATAGAGATACTCAGCCTGGCGGATATTCGCTTTGATTCTCTCCAGTCTGGCAATCGCCTCTAACGCTGGAGGATAGCCCGGAATAATCTCAAAGGTCTTATTGTAATGTAACAAAGCAGCTTCAAAATCCCGATCGTCCAGGAGACTGTTGCCCTTGCGCACATACAGCGAAGTGATGCCTTCCAAGCGGGCATCCACCTCAGCTTGCTTGCTGGGATCGTACTGCAGGGCAATGCGGAAGAGCCGGTCTGCTTCCAGGTAATCCTGATCATCGATAAAGTCCTCCGCCTGAGCCTGATAGACATCGGAGATCAAGCGGTTGATCGTCTCGGATTTTACCACAGGATAGCGCGAGAGTTCAAAAAGCTCTCTCAAAGCCGCATCATAATAGCCCTGCTGGAGTAGATGCTGAGCATAATCCGTCTTCGTATCGATGAATTGCATCACGTAGCGCCGGGCCTGTATTTCAAAGGGATTATTGGGAAAGTTGTCATAGAGATAGGTGTAATCCCGCCAGGTAGAATTGCGATCCTGATACTCTTCCATATAGATGCTGATGCGGCGGAGCATCACCTGTGGGATCAGTGGTGAGGCGGGAACTTCGCGAATGATGTCGTCCAGATAGGTCTTGGCCACAGGCAGATCTCCCGCCTGAAAAGCTTCTTCGGCCATCCGCAGGTAGAGCTTTGCCAGTTCATCGTCCGCCAGTTCGTTATTGGCCAGTTTTAAGAAGCGGATGCCCAGAGCGCGACTATTGCGCTCCAGAGCTGTCTTACCCAGTTCCAGATAGCAATTTCCCCGCAGCAGTTCCGCCCGGGTGACGATTGCGCCATTTTTGCCGATCCGGACCAGGTCGTCGAGCTCCTGGATCGATCCGGCATAGCGCCCTTCGTCATAGAGTTTCTGTGCGCTTTTCAGACGGTTGATCTCACAACCGCTGCTCAGCACCAGCCACAAAGACAGACACAGCAGCAAAAGCGCCGTTTTCAATACTTTTTTGATCTGCATGTTCAAAGAATAACCTCAAAGTGTATTTCAAATAACATATTTATGACCTTGAATGGCCTCTTGATAGCGGCTGTCGGGATTCTCGCTCAGCCACTTTTTGGTTTCGGGCCGGCATTCGTGGGTGAGCAGGATGCGCTTGATGCCATAATCCCTCAGCTTTTGGATCTGCTGCAGTTCCGGGTGTCCGGAATCCACCAGCAGAGTGTGTGCGCCCCGGGCAAAATCCGCAATGCTATCGGTAGTCTGCAGATCCGAACTATAGACAAAATCGCCCTGGGGAGAGCTCAGCTTCAGCGAAAATGCTCTGAGCTCATTGGGCAGATTGTGACTCTCAATCAAGTCCTTATAGCCCAGAAGATGGTCGTTTTTGCAGATGCTGATTTCGGGAAATTCCTCTGAGACTCTGCTCAGGGGAAGTATCTGCAGATCGAAATCAAAGCGTTTGGGAAAGATATAAAAGAACTGCAGCATAGCGCGGAATTCGTTTTCCCGCTCCGGCAGATACAGCCTCAGTTCCCTTTTTCGCCCCTGCAAATAGAGCATCTGTATCAGCATGAGTATGCCGCTGATGTGATCCGGATGAAAGTGGGTGATGAGTACTGCATCCAGCTCATTTTCCGGCATTTGGATATCGAGCAGACTGCGTGAGCATCCTTCTCCAGCGTCCCACAGGAAAGTCCTGCTGTCCGTCTGAACCAGTACACAGGAGTTGTTCAGCTCCTGATTGGGCATGCCGGATCCGGTACCCAAGATTCTGATTTGCATTTACTTGACCTTCTTTTGATTGGCGGGCACCACGATCGGCACCTGATCCAGCTTGCGTCCAAAGATCAAAAAGAAGATGGCAAAGAGAATTGTGCTGAAAATGAGCAGCTCCCGTGAGCCGATCCTGAAGACGATGATAGAAGTGAGCACGATAAGCACATTGATCGTATAGATGATGGCAGCCGTGACCTTTACGGAGCCCAGCACGGTATTGATGCGATGGGTGGAGTGGTCTTTACCACCTTGCATCACATGCCGGCCATCGCGCCTGCGGGTAAAGCTCACCAGCGAGATATCGAAGATGGCATAGCTCAGCAGCAGTACTGGCAAGAGGTAAAAGATTTTGTCGTTGTATTTTATGCCGGCATATTGCGCCATCATGATGCCCATTGAGGACAGGAAATAGCCGATAAACATACTGCCGGCATCTCCCAAAAAGATCTTGGCAGGATTGAAGTTATAAGGCAAAAAGCCAAAAGTGGAACCGGCAAAACTAAGTGAGATCAAAGCGATGAGGGCCATGGCACCGGGATTCGAAGAAGTGGCATTGGTGAGCGCAAAGGCAAAAAAGCCCAGCCCCAAGATCCCTGCCATGCCACTGATGATGCCGTCCATGTTGTCCAAAAAGTTCATCGCATTCATCAGCCCCACCATCCACAGCAGCAGAAGTGGGAGAGTGATATAGATACTGCCAAACATGCGCTGCAGCTCAGGAAAGGTGAAGTTTGTGAAGATGAAGGTCGCACTTACCAGAAATTGCCCACCCAGCTTGATCAGGGGCTTCATACCGCGCCGGTCATCGACCACACCAATGATCACAATGATCACGCTGCCAGCCAGATAGCCAAGCATGGGCCGGTCAAAGTACCGACCAGGGGACATCACCACATCATACACACAGAGCAGGATGAAGCCTAAGGCCACGACCAGCCCCCCCATCAGCGGTACGCTTTTGAGGTGCATTTTCCGGGCTTCGGGCTTATCCACAAAGTTTATCTTATAGGCTAGTTTGATCATAAAAGGCGTGAGCCCATATACAAATAGCCAGGACATTATGAATACGCTAAGATACTCATAGATGCGAAAGTTCATCAAGTTCTCCATGTAATATTCTCTAATCGCCACACTCAATTGCCTGTGGATTTTGTCAATGTATTTTCAGATTCGGCCTCTCTTAATACTTTGTTTAGATCCTGGTCCTATGATTTTCTGATAGTTACACGAGTTATATGGAGAAAACGGATGAGACGGATTAGGTGGCTAAGTTTATATGATCCATTGGTCTTAGTAGCTTTTAAAGTATATGCCAGATATATGCTTATTGATAGCCATAATCCGTGTAAATCCGTTTGATCCGTCCTATACGTGTGACCACTTCTCTCTTTTATTCAATCCCAGCCGGCTTAGATAGTCTTTGGAGGCAGCGCCATCTGACTTATCATATCTATAAAAGCAAAATAGGAGCGAAATATGTCTGGCATCATCTTTTTTAAGACCGCCAATTTGACTGGAATCAGAGAGTTTTATGAAGGGGAACTGGGCCTAAAGCTATGGAAGGATCAAGGCAAATGCCTGATCTTTAACCATGGAACCCTGAAGCTGGGATTTTGTGAAGGTGAGGCCAGCGAAACAAACGGCATCATCACTTTTGTCTATGACAGCCCTGCAGAAGTGGATGCACGCTATGCCCGCCTAAAGAAGATCGCTACCGGCAAACCGGAGACCAGCGAATACTACCAAATCTACCATTTTTGGGCTCGAGATTTCGAGGGGAGAAATCTGGAATTTCAATACTTTATGCAGCCTGAACAGAAAGCCCAAACCAAAGCAGAAATCGCCATCCTCAATCCGGATGAAGCCAAATCCAAATTGCTGCTCACCCGCATGATTCCCCAAAATGCTGTGGATCAATTGCAGCAGACCTTTGAAGTGCATGTCAATACCGAACCCCGCAACCTCAGCAAAGCCGAGCTTGCCAGCCACATTCCCCAGATGGATGCCCTGCTCTGTCTTTTGGGAGATACCATCGATCGTGAGCTGCTCGATGCCGCCCCCAAATTGCGTGTGGTCTCAAACTATGCCGTGGGCTACAACAACATCGATATCGACTATGCCAAATCCAAAAATATTGCCGTGTGCAATACCCCCGGCGTGCTTACTGAAAGCACTGCAGATCTGGCTTGGGCCTTGATTATGGCCGCCTCCCGCCGCATCGTGGAAAGCGATAAATTCGTGCGCCGCGGTGAATTTGTGGGCTGGGAACCGCTCTTGTTTTTGGGGCAGGATCTGCACGCTCGCACCCTGGGAATCCTGGGCCTGGGCAGGATCGGCGAAGCTGTGGGCAAAAGAGCCACCGGCTTTGGCATGAAGATCCTGTATCACAGCAGAAGCGAGAAATCCCCGGATTATGAGGCCACCAGAGTGGATTTGGAGACCTTGCTGAAAGAATCCGACATCCTCAGCATCCACGCACCTTTGACCCCTGAGACCCGCCATCTGATCGGGAAGAAAGAACTGGCGATGATGAAGGAAACTGCCGTTTTGATCAACACCGGCAGAGGCGCTATCGTAGATGAAAAGGAGCTGATCAAGGCTCTGCAAGAGCAGCGCATCTTTGCCGCCGGCTTCGATGTCTATGAAGAAGAGCCCTATATCCCCCAGGAACTCCTGGATCTGGAAAATGTGGTGCTACTGCCGCATATCGGCTCAGCCAGTTTTGCCACGCGAGCTGCGATGGGCACCATGGCAGCGGATAACGCGATTGCGATTATCAAAGGGGAAAAGCCCAAATCCCGCATCGTCTGAGCTTATCTGCTTGCGCATAGAGACAGACCAGAGCACTCGCCCATTCCCTCTTCACTTTACTTTGGGACACAAAAAAACCGATCGGGGCGGAAATCCACCTCGATCGGTAAATGGCTGGGATGGGAGGACTTGAACCCCCACGTACGGAACCAGAATCCGCTGTCCTACCATTAGACGACATCCCATTAAAATTTAATTGGCTGGGCAGGGAGGATTTGAACCCCCGGATGCCAGGACCAAAACCTGGTGCCTTACCGCTTGGCGACTGCCCAACTAAAACTAAAATGTGGCGGAGAGGGAGGGATTCGAACCCTCGGTAGGCTTTTGACCTACATACGCTTAGCAGGCGCACACCTTCAGCCAGCTCGGTCACCTCTCCATACATTTTTCTATATTATGGTATCACTACTATACACTGGCGGAGGATGAGGGACTCGAACCCCCATGGGCAGAACCCGGCGGTTTTCAAGACCGCTGCCTTACCAATTAGGACTAATCCTCCATGTGGTCTTATCCTTTAATTTGGGAATGGAAATTTTGTCAAGCTGATTCTTAATCAGGATTAATCTGCTATCGGGAAAAGTGCCTTCCAGCGCCTTCAATACCTGCATTCAAGGGCGCTCAATAAAATCTTCTGGCCTGAGGCTAAATCCGGAGCAGAACTCAGATTATTCTGGAAATCCGGGGGCTCCAAAGCTCGCTTTCCGTCCATAAACAGAGCGCAGGATATCCGCTCAATGCATCCTTGCTCGCCGAACTTGCCTTGCATATGTCTTGAACACGAGATGACTCGAACTTCCGAGTCATCTCGAATGGAAACTCCGTTAAACCCAAGTCCATGGCTCCAGGGAGGCGGGACTCTTGTGCCTGAAATCAGAATTGTACGGGAGTTTTCCTGAGTATGTACAGGGATTCCAGATACTGCTCAATCGGCGCATCTGAGGGCACCACGGTCTCCCGCAAAACCTTATCCGGCAAAGCTTCAAAAGGCACAGGAACGTAGTGGCTCATTCTGGCGATTAGGCCCAAAGCCAGATTGTTCCAATGCGGCAAATCTGCCGTGGCAGGGGAGATCCAATTGAGCGTATAGAATACACGCATCAGTTCGTTGATGATCATGGACTTGGCAGGATTGTCAAAGCGGGAGATTTCTCCATTATCGCCGATGGCGAGGCCTTCGATTTCCAGATAGTTGGGACCGGGCAGGATGAGATCCGCCTCAAAGCCATCCGGCATATAAGGTGTGATGGCCACTTTGAAATCCGCTTTGGAAGCGGGGACCTGGCCAAAGCAGAGGGCAAAATCCACCTTACGGGTACGCACCGGCCTCACTCCCACACTCAAAAAAGCACCATGGTTCGTATAATCTGTGGTCACCAAAACATGCTGATTACTACCGGCCAATTGCCAGATCTCGCCGGCCTCGGCTTCCGTAATGCGGTTTTGATTGTAGATAAAGAGTTTGTTTCCGCCTTCTGGCAGATCCCTCAGCTTGGAGAGCTTGAGATCGGCAAATTTGGCAAAAGGTTCATCCGGATAGGCGACCAAAGTGAGCTTTTTGCCCTGGCGCTGCTCCAGCCTGATCATGCTGCGCAGGGTACAATTCAGATTGCCAATCACCACAAATTCGTTGTGATCTTCCAAGGGTCCGAAGGCATATTCCTTGGGCACCAGATCCAGCCAATAGTCGCTAAAGGCAAAATAGCGGCGGTTTGCGCGCAGATCCACCCCGAGGGTATTGGCGATTCTCTGGGCGATCAGCATCTCTTCACAGGTGATATGAGGGGTGATTTCGATGCTGTGGCTCTTGGCCAGTTCCAGTCTGTTCTGGATTACCTGGATGGCGTCTTTCCAGCTAATTGCTTGATATTTATCATCTTGCTTGATCAGGGGCAGGCTGAGTTTACCGGCAAAAGATTGCCAGCCAAAGCGCCCTTTGAAGCAGAGGTTTTTACCGTTGAAGCCAGGATCCTGCTCCGGAGTGGTGATGCGCACCACTTCTCCGGCCTGCATCTCCACCTGGATCTTGCAACCCACGCCGCAGAGTCCGCAGTTTTGCAGAATATCTTCTTTGGGGCGGGGATTGAGTTTGTAATTCAGATTGCGCTCCACCAAGGCTCCCACAGGGCAGACGTCTGTGCATTTGCCACAAGCCAGACAACTGGTTTGGGTGAGGGATTCGCCAAATTCCGGGGCTACAATCGCGGAAAATCCACGATATATGAAGCCCAGCACATTGGCGCCCTGAATCTCGGCACAAGTCCTGATACAGCGGCCACAGTTGATACATTTATTGGCATTACGCACGATGAAAGGATGCGAGTAATCTATGGGATGGCGAGAAATGGAGCCCATAAAACGGTCCATCTCCACTTCGTATTGGCTGCAATATGATCTCAAAGTACAGGTGTCGTTGACCTGACAGCCGCATTCCAGACAGCGGGCGGCTTCCCGGCGCGCCTGAATCTCGGAAAAGCCCGTCTCCACTTCCTTAAAAGTGCTGATCGCTTTTTCCAGAGGAATTTCCGACATTTTGATGCGGGGTGCTTTGATAAACATCTCATATTCTTCCGGGGAAACGTCTTCCAGCTTCTGTGCCCGCTTGGAATCAAACACAAATTTAGCTTTGGGCAGCTCTCCCGTGAGGATATAGCTCTGAATGGCCTCAGCGGCCTTGCGTCCATCGGCAATAGCTTCAATGGCGGTGGCTGGGCCCCTCTGGAAATCGCCACCCGCAAAGATATTGGCCATCCCGCTGTACATGGTGGCATTATCCACAATGGCGGTTTGCCAGCGGGAAATGGGCAGCATTTCGCCCCCGACCTGGTTTTCGGCTCTGCTAAAAGGCTCCACTTCCGGCACCTGTGAGATGGCGGCAATGATGCTGTCGTATTCTTCGATGAAACACTGTCCTGTGGGCTCGGGGCGTCTTCTGCCGCTCTTATCGGGCTCTCCCAGGGTCATCTTCTCGATTCTTACTGTATTGAGCTTGCAATCTATCCCGCTGTATTCCACAGGATTGCACAGGAAATGGAATTTCACCCCTTCCTGCATGGCGGCATCGATCTCAAAAAGTTCTGCGGGCATTTCGTCTTTGGTGCGGCGATAGATGATGCTCACGTCGCAGCCCATCCGGATGGCGGTTCTGGCGCAATCTATGGCGGTATTTCCCCCACCCACGACGGCGACCTTTTTCCCCAAATCCGGGGTCTGCCCCTTGGCGTGGCTCTTCAGAAAATCCACCCCCAGATAGCAGCCGCAAAGATCACTGCCCTGCACCGGCATCGGCACGGCATTTTGCGCGCCCACAGCCAGATACACGGCATCATAGTCACGGCTAAGATCACTCAGGGCAAGCTGGTCTCCCAAAGCCATGCCATAGTGAATCTGCATTCCGCCCATGCACATCAGTTCGATCTCACGATCCAGGATATCCTTGGGCAGGCGATATTCCGGAATGCCGTATCTGAGCCAGCCCCCACAGGCTTCTTCCGCTTCAAAAAGATGTACTTCAAAGCCTTCAAAACTCAGGTAATAGCCGCAGGTGAGTCCACTGGGACCGCCTCCGATGATGGCGATCTTTTTGCCATTAGCCGGCTTGATTTCGGGAATATATTGCCAAAAGTCTTCCAGATCCTCATCGGCGGCAAAGCGTTTGAGCTGACGGATGGCGATGGGCTCTTCCACGATCTTGCGGCGGCATTCCACTTCGCAAAAAGCGGGGCAGACACGCCCGATGGAAAGCGGCATGGGCAGGGTGTCTTTGATGACCTTCACCGCTTCGTGATACTTGCCATTGGCGATCAGGGACACATAGGTCTGCACATCCACTTGATCCGGACAGGCCAGCTTGCAAGGGGCTTCGCAATCCGCATAGTGATCGCTGATCAGCAATTCTAGAGCCATCTTGCGCGCAGCATGAATCTCTGTATCATCTGTGGTTATTTTCATGCCCGGCGTGAGCTTGGTGCCGCAGGAAGTCACAAATCCGCGGCGGCCTGCCACCTTGACGGCACAGACCCAGCAGGAGCCATTGGGCACCAGTTCTTTATCATGACAGAGGGTGGGAATGGCTATGCCTTCGCGGTTTGCGAGGTCCAATATTGTCATTCCTTCAAGGGCTTCTATGGTTTTCCCATTCAACACTACTTGCATTGACTTTATCCTTTACTGATCGCGTTAAATTTGCAGGCGGAGTAGCATGCACCGCAGTGAATGCATTGGTCCTGATTGATTAAATGTATTTCCTTCACCTTTCCAGAGATGCAGGAAACCGGGCACACACGTGCACAGGCGGTGCAGCCGATGCAGTGATCCGGGATGATTTCATATTTTAAGAGTGGGGCGCAAACCTTGGCGGGACAGCGCTTGTCCTGAATGTGCGCCAGATATTCATCTTCAAAATAGCGCAGGGTGGTAAGCACTGGATTGGGAGCTGTCTGCCCCAGCCCGCACAGTGAACCTTTGGTGATATTGGCGGCCAGATCGCGCAGCTTTTGGATGTCTTCCATAGCTCCCTGCCCTTTGGTGATGCGGGTGAGAATCTCCAGCATACGGCGGGTGCCGATCCGGCAAAATGTGCATTTCCCACAGGATTCGTTTTGGGTGAAATTCAGGAAGAAACGCGCCACATCCACCATGCAGGTAGAGGAGTCCATCACCACCATGCCTCCGGAGCCCATAATCGCACCGGTAGCATTGATGGAATCGTAATCCACGGTGGTATCCAAGAGTGAGGCCGGGATGCAGCCCCCGGAAGGGCCTCCCATCTGCACTGCTTTGAAGGGCTTCTCGCTCTTCATGCCTCCGCCAACTTTGTAGATGATATCACGCAGCGAAATACCCATCGGCACTTCGATGAGGCCACTGCCGGCGATCTTTCCGGCCAGGGCAAAGACCTTGGTACCAGGGGATTCCTGGGTGCCGATCTTCTTGAATTCTTCCGCACCATGATTGATGATCCAGGTGATATTTGCCCAGGTTTCCACGTTGTTAATATTGGTAGGACAGCCCCAAAGCCCGCTTTCGGCAGGGAAGGGTGGGCGAATCACAGGCATACCGCGTTTGCCTTCGATGGATTGGATTAGGGCAGTTTCTTCTCCACAAACGAAAGCGCCAGCGCCTTCCTTGATATGGAGGGTAAAGTAAAAATTGGTGCCCAGGATGCTTCTGCCCAGATAGCCTTTTCTTTGGGCATCTGCAATGGCCAGCTTGAGATGCTTCACCGCCATCGGATATTCGGCCCGGCAATAGACATAGCCTTCATCCGCGCCCATGGCATAGGCACCGATGATCATACCTTCGATCACATTGTGCGGGTCTCCTTCCAGGGTGCTGCGGTCCATGAAGGCTCCGGGATCGCCTTCATCGGCATTGCAGATCACATACTTCTTGGCGCCTTTGGCTTGAGCGGCAAAGCTCCATTTGAGGCCAGTGGGGAATCCGGCTCCACCCCGGCCACGCAGGCCGGAGTCTTTGATGATTTCTATTACCTTTTCGGGAGACATTTTCATGACTTTCTTCAGTGCAGTATAGCCGCCATGCGCCTCATAATCATCGATGGAGGTGGGGTCTATCACACCGCAGTTTTTCAGCACGATCCGGGTTTGTTCACCCAGCAGGCTATCACGGCTGCCTTCATGCTTTTCGGTGAGGATCACATTGGCAGTGGGCATCTTCCCCTGGCGGTATTCTTCGATATTGTTCAGGATATCCTCAGGCAGGACCTTGCCCAGGCTGATATTGCCCAGCTTGCCTCCGCTGAGCTCCACAATGGGCTCTTCAAAGCACATACCAATGCAGGCAGTGCGCATGAGGCGGAAACCTGCTCCTGTCTTGCGATTCTGTTCCAAAAGCTCAAATACTTCCATGGCTCCTGCGGCCACACCGCAACTGGCAACTCCTACTTTTACCGTGATCTTGCTCATTGCTCATCTCCAAAAGCGTAGCGCTGCAGAATGCCGGGAATCAGCTCTGGAGTGAGCTTGCCAAAAGTGGTGTCGTCGATCATAATCACCGGAGCCAGTGAGCAACAGCCCAAACAGGCCACTTCCACCAGGGTAAACTTCATATCCATGGTAGTATCTTCATCACCCTGCAATCTCAAAGCGCTTTTGAGCGCGTCTTTGATCTCATCGGCATCCGAGACGTGACAGGCAGTGCCTTTGCAGACACGAACGATGTGCTTGCCCTGAGGCTTGAGCTTGAACATGGAGTAAAAAGTGGCAACTCCATAGATATCCGCGGCGGGGACTTGCATCTTGTCCGCTATATAACGCATGGCGTCTTTGGAAAGATAGCCAAGCAGATTTTGTACCTCTTGCAATAAGGGGATCAGGATTCCGGGCTTCGTTTGATAAGCCTGGATGATTGTATCAAGTTGGGAAAAATCCTTTTCCATCATGTATTCCTTTGTGCATGGCGCATGGTAAAAGCCCATCGCACACACAGTTATAGTGTTTAAATCAAATTATAGTGATAAGCCCACAACTGGGGCGAATTGTCAATTGAAAAATGCCTGTCCAGATTTTGCCTGAACATCGTGGCAGTAAATATTGCTAAGAATATAGCCTACGCGTGATTCCGCAGTTTCAGCTCCATGGGATGAGGCGAGAGATAGACCTGAGTCGCCAGATATTCTTTGTCGTATTTGCGCACATAGTGGTTGATGAGGGTGATGGGCACGATGAGGGGGATGAGCCCGTCTTTGTATTGCTTGATGAGCTGGATCAATTCCTGCTTTTCAAAGCTATCCAGATCGTCTTTGAAGTAGCCCAGAAGGTGTAGCATCACGTTTTGGTGCTTGCTGGGAGTAGCGTGTCTGGCGGTGGCCGTCATCAGTAGCTGCAGATACTCATTCAAAAAGTCGGGCATGGCGTACTGTTTCACCACCGCCACCAGTTTACCCATCTCGCGATAGTGCTGGGGGCTGTGCGCCATGATCAGGTATTTATGGATTCTGTGGAACCAAATCACCTCGGCTGCAGTGACTTTGCGCGAAAGTAGATCGTGCCAGCGCCGCATGATGAACACCCGTTCGATGAAGTTCTCGCGGATAGCGGGATCGTGCAATCTGCCTTCTTCTTCGATGGGCAGTAGCGGAAAAGTGGATAAGAGTTCGCGGGCAAAGATGCCCACTCCGGTCTTGCCGGCAGCTCCACCATGCAGAGGGTAGATCTTCACTCTTTCCATGCCGCAGGAGGGAGATTTGCTCTTCAGGATATAGCCGCAGAGTTGCTCTTCTTTCAGCCTGTCTATGGCACCTGCACTCCAGTCCAACATCTTCTGGGTATGATCGATCAAGGTTTTGGCGGTGAGCATGCGGTATTCATCCTTGTTGCCTTTGAGATTCATGGCTTCACGGGGGATGGAAAGGCCGCATTCATGCTCCGGACAGAGCACGACATATTCTGCATAGCTGCCCAGGGTGTTGGCGATCCAGTTATCGTATTTGTGTCCGCCATCGTAGCGTACTTCGTTGCCTAAGAGGCAGGATGAGATACCTAATTTGAGCTTTTCCATATCGAACTCCTCGTGTTTATTTCTTCTTGGGATGAATCTGTTGTTTTCAAACTCAGTCTTGGGCGATGTTATCCAGGATGCTGATTCTGGTTTCTCCGGCCTCACACACGCTCTTTTCCTGAATCAACAGGCTCAGAGATTGTGGCAGCTCCATTTCGCAAGAGCCACTTCCGATCATCAGGGCGATCACTTCGCCTACTTTCATACGGGCCTGGGTGATGCGGACGATGCGTTTACCGGAAAAGGCAAGCCTCAGCTGGGGATCGTTTAAAATCAGCTCCCTGTTTTCCCAGTAGCAACCATCGAAGGGGCAACGGATTTCCACAAGGTCATAAGTCCCTTTGTGGATGGTGATCTTCAGGGAATCTCCCTGTTCCTGGAGCGATTCCACCTTGCCAGAGATGGGCGCGTAAATGCTGCCAGCTTCGGGCATGAGGATCTTCTGGCGATAGCGATGGGTCTTGAAAGCAATGGCATATAGCACTGCCCCCGCTACGGCACCCAAAAGCAGGTAGATATTAGTGCGAAAGCCCAGTGCCAGGATGAAACAGACAATGACTAAAGTCAGGGGGATGGCTTGGGAGCGAATCTGAAACTTCTTGATTCTTTCCAGGACATCCCCTTCGGAAATGAGGTGTTTATTCAATTTTGGTGCGTGTCCAGGTGTCCGTCCTTCCGGCCATAGGGATGCCTATGTAGCCACGCAGGGAAAGGGTATTGTTATTCACCATCTCTGCTTTGGAGGAATAGGTCTTACCAGCTTGAGGGTCATAGATCTTGCCCCCGCTGTATTTGTCTTTTCCGTCATATTTCAGATCGGAGAGTATCTGCAGACCGAGCAGAGGCCTTTGTTTGAGCTTGTCCACAGAATTCTTCGTATCAGTTTTGGCTTTGCCATCTTTGGTAGTGGGCTCTTTGAGCCAGACTATATGGCCCACAAAGAGTCCGTCTTCGGTTTGGGTAATCTCAATCTTACTGGTCTTTTCCCCATTGAACCACACTCCGGTGATGCGCTGTGCATTTTGGGCAAAGATGGGGAGGATAAGGCTAAGGGCGACAAGGATAAATATAATCTTTTTCATGTTTCTTCCTTATTTAGATGATGCCACAGCGGCGGAAGATCTGATCTACATTCTTCAGATAGCGCTGGTAAGAGAAGATCTCTTTGATCGCGCTTTCGCCCAGGGCAGCAGTGATCTCTGTACTGGCGAGGATGAGCTTTTTAAAGTCTTCCCCGTCGTTTATGGACTTCATGGCGATGGTTTGAACCAAAGCATAGGATTCTTCCCGGCTCATTCCGGTATTGGTGAGGTGCAAGAGCAAGGCTTGCGAGAAGACCAGCCCATGGGTGAGCTCGATATTCTTCATCATATTCTGCGGATACACGACCAGGGATTCGATCATGGCAGAGCTTTTGACCAGCATATAGTGGATCAGAATGCAGCTATCCGGCAGGATGATGCGCTCCACACTGCTGTGTGAGATGTCTCTTTCATGCCAAAGCGGGTTATTTTCCAGGGCGACAGCGGCATTGGCTCTCAGAATGCGGCTCAGGCCACAAAGCTGTTCGCTGAGGATGGGATTGCGTTTGTGCGGCATGGCAGAGCTGCCTTTTTGTCCCCGGCTAAAGTTCTCTTCTGCTTCGTTCACTTCGGTGCGTTGCAGATGGCGGATTTCCAGAGCGATCTTTTCCAAGGTGGAGCCGATCTGGGCGATGGTAAACAGAAATTGGGCATGGCGATCGCGCTGGATCACCTGGGTGGAGATATTTACCGGCCTCAGTTCCAGGTGCTTGCAGGCGCGTTCTTCCACTTCCGGATCCAGATGGGCATAATTTCCCACGGCGCCGGAGAATTGTCCCACGCTCACGATCTGTATCGCTTCCTGCAGGCGTCTGATATTGCGGTTCGTTTCATCAAACCAGAGGGCAAATTTGAGACCAAAAGAGGTAGGCTCGGCATGGATGCCATGGCTGCGCCCCATACACAGAGTATGACGGTGCTCACGCGCTTTCAGCTTGAGAGTCTCGGCCAGGCGGTAGAGCTCGGAGAGGATCAGTTCCCCTGCCTGTTTGAGCTGCAAGGCAGTGGCGGTATCCAGGACATCAGAAGAGGTCATCCCATAATGAATCCAGTGGGAAGCAGGCCCCACATATTCTGCCACATTGGTCAAAAAGGCAATCACGTCGTGCCGGGTCTCTTGCTCGATCTCGGTGATGCGTTCTACATCAAAATCTGCTTTTTCAGAAATAGCCTTGTATTCCTGGGTGGGAATCATGCCCATTTCATGCATAGCCTGAGCTGCGGCCAATTCTACTTCCAGCCAGCAGCGATAGCGATTTTCGAGCGTCCAGATACGCTCCATTTCTGCCAAAGAATAACGTGGAATCATCTATTTATCCAAAAGCCCTTTAAACATCTGAAACATTCCTCCTTGCTCCAAGAGATCCATGACACCTTGCTGCGTACCCTTGCCCTTGGGCAAAGGCACTATTACCGGCACCTGATACTTCACGTTGTCAAACAGAAATTTGGCAGACATACCACGTCCGGCTTTGATTTCCATCTTATCCAGATCGCCACGGGTCGTATAAGTCATGGTCACAGTGGCTCCGGACTTGCGGTCCACCACAGAATCCAGCTTATATTTCGGAGTAAAATTGATGGTCATGCTATCACGCACGATGGCCTTTTCCCGGATGATCTCAGCACCGTATTTTTGATAGAGAAAGTCCGATGAAGAGAACAAAGCCAGGGCTCCCAGAGGAAGTCTATCCTGCAGATTGAGGGCTTCCAGGACGGGCATGGTGGGTGCCAGCATGGAGAAATAGTCCCCCAAATACATACTGATGAGAGGAGAGGCGCCCGCTCCAAAGATTCCGCCTTCGATCACGTCCAGCCGCATTTGCTTTTCACTTTTGGCTACCACAAAGGGCTTGCGCAGAGTAAAACCAAAGGCAGCGACTTCGATGATGCCATCTCCGGTAAAGCTTTCCCATTTCTTAAGCTCTGATCTCAGCAGAGCTTCGTCGGTGAGCTGGAAGGCAGCGCAGGAAGCCAAAAGCAAGCTAAGGGCGATAAGACCAATGATAAGTATTCTGTTCATGTTTTTCTCCTATACAAGAACCATATTCCAATGATGGAGGCGATAATCATCAGCAGTGAAAGGAATTGGCCGATGCTCATAAAACCAAAGATGAAGCCAAACTTATCATAAAAGCTGAGCTCATCCGGCACGCGCACGAATTCTATCAGGAAGCGCACAATGCCATAGCCACCGATGAAAGTCCAGAAACCCAAACCTTCCTTCAGGTTTTTCCTAAGGATAATATAAGCGATAAGCCCCAAAAGCACACCTTCCAAGAGCAATTCATAGATCTGAGTGGGATGGCGGGGCAGACCGCCGGCTCCTGGAAATATCACTCCCCAGGGCAAAGTAGTCACTTTACCCCAGAGCTCGGCATTGATGAAATTGCCCAGGCGTCCCAAGGCCAAACCTATGCCTACTATCGGCATAGCAGCATCTGCCATGGCCAGAAAAGACAGCTTGTTTTGCCGGCAAAATATGATGCCCGCGATGATCACGCCCAAAGCACCACCGTGGAAGCTCATGCCTCCTTCCCAGACGGCAAAGATGGACAGAGGATGGGCAAGATAATCCATGAAGTTGTAAAAGAGCACATAGCCCAAACGCCCGCCCAGAATCACTCCCAGCATCACATAAAAGATGGCGGACTCATAATTATCCCGCTTCAGCTCTATGCCTTTGAGGCGCAAAAGCGGACGATAAAGAAAGTAGGCCAGCACAAAGCTGAGCACGTACAAAAAGCCATACCAGCGGATATGCAGATCGAGACCAAGCAGCGAAAAGCTGGCGATCTCAGGACTGATGTTTGGAAACTGTATCATAAGTCATCTCTTGGTGATTTCATCCAGGCGTTTTACGATCAGAGCGACGGCTTCATCGGGATCACCCTCAAACTTCTCCACCTGTTTTTCGTGTTTGGGACTAAAGATATTCAGCACCTGAGTGGGGGAGCCATTGAGCCCGATCTTGGCTTCATCCAGATTCAGATCCTCTGCAGTCAAAATCTTGAGCTCCGCATTACGGGCACTGCGTTTGCCCCGGAGTGATGGCAGCCGGGGGGTATTGATCTCCTTGACCACAGAAATAAGGCCGGGAAGCTGCATTTCCACCGTGTCATAGCCATCTTCCATGAGGCGCTGCACCGTGGCTTTGTGGCAATCGATACTCTCGATCTTGCGCACAAAACAGGTCTGCGGAATATCCAGATGAGCAGCGATGCCAGGCCCTACCTGAGCCGTATCTCCATCGATGGCCTGCTGACCTGTGAGGATAAGGGTATATTCCCCCAGATGTTTGATCGCAGCGGCCAAAGTGTAGCTGGTGGCCCAGGTATCCGCTCCGGCGAATTTGCGATCGCAGAGCAGATAGATCTCATCTACACCCAGAGAGACCGCTTCTCTCAAAGTAGCTTCAGTTTGCGGAGGCCCCATGCTGATGGCGATCACTGTGCCACCATGAGCTTCTTTCAGCCGCACCGCTTCTTCGATGGCATAAGCGTCGAAGGGATTGAGAATGCTCTCCACTCCCTCACGGATCAAAGTATTGGTCACCGGATCTATCCTGATCTCAGTGGTATTGGGGACCTGCTTGATACATACGATATAGCGCACACATTGCTCCTTAGTTATAAAATTCCTGGATGCTATCCACCACATATTGTTTCATTTCCCCGGTCAATTCCGGGTAGATGGGAATGGAGACTACCTTATTTGCCATCTCTTCGGCCACGGGCATATCGCCCTTTTTGTAGCCCAAATCCAGAAAACACTCTTGCAGATGCAGGGGCAGAGGATAGTAAACCGCACAGCCGATGCCTCTTTCTTGCAGATGCTTCATCAGAAGATCCCGCTGGGCTGTGATCAAAGTATATTGATTATAGATAGTGAGCGCTTTGGGATCTATGTAAGGAGTAATCAGTCCCTCGATATCTCCCAGATGGGAATCGTAAAAAGCGGCATTGGCACGACGCGCTTTGCTCCAGGCAGCCAGATGATCCAGCTTCACCAAAAGCACCGCAGCTTGCACAGTATCCAAACGGCTATTCAGCCCTACACACTTGTGATAGTATTTGGGGCCTTCGCCATGAACGCGGAGCTGTCTCAGCGCTTTGGCCAGTTCGTCATCATTGGTCAGGCACATTCCGGCATCGCCCATTGCGCCCAGATTTTTGCTGGGGAAGAAAGACAGAGTGCCGATATCGCCATAGGAACAGCTCATTTGGCCATCCCAGGTGGAGCCGATGCCCTGAGCATTATCTTCGATCACTTTCAGATTGTGCTTTTTGGCAATTTCCATGATGGCCTGCATATCCGAGCACTGTCCAAAAAGGTGTACCGGCATGATGGCCTTGGTCTTAGGAGTGATCGCCGCCTCTATTTTGCTGGGGTCCAGATTGAAAGTTTTGGGATCGATATCCACAAAGACGGGCTTGGCATGATTGCGCCAGATCGAGGAAGCGGTGGCAAAAAAGGTGAAGGGAGTGGTGATGATCTCATCGCCCTCTCCGATCTCCAAAGCCTTGACCGCCAGCACCAAAGCATCTGTGCCGGAAGCGCAGCCAATGGCGTGTTTGATGCCCAGATAATCTTGCATCTTGGTCTCAAATTCTTTTACCTGATCGCCCATAATGTAATGATGACTGGCAAAGACCTTGTCAAGCTGCACCCTAATCTCGGGCATCAGCTCTTCGTATTGTGCGTGTAAATCTAACATAGGTACGTTCATCGTTTCTAAACTCCTTATTTGGTCAGGCTTCTAAAGCCTATTAAAATCGTGATGGCTGAGGCTGTAATGCCTACAATATCTTTCAGATCCGTCCAAGCACTGCGATCCAATTTATCTGGTACGAAGATCATATCCCCCGGTTTCAGGGGCTGATTTCTTTTGGCTTTTTCCCAATTTCCGCTGCTGGCGCGCAGGATTCTGACCCCCATATTATTGTAATTATTGGCATATCCTCCAGCTTGCCGAAGGTAATACTTGTAGTCTTCACCTGCCTTATAGGGCAGCAGTCCGGGATTCTTGAGCTGGCCACTCACCCTCACCATATTCAGCTTTTCGGGTATATATATGTAATCACCATTGTTCAGGGTGATATTGCCTTCTTTGCCTTCACTGTCCATCAGCTTCTCAAAATCAACGCTGTATCTTCCCTTGGCATGACGCAATTTGCTACGGAAATAGGCGTATTCGATGGGGCTCATCTCCATCGAGGAGCTGAGCTTGAGGCGTTCAAATTCGGGATCCAATTCGGCATTGTAAGCCCGGTTCAAGACCACAGCATTGGCCAGATCAGCTTCTTTGGTAATTCCACCGGCCATCTGAATTGCGTCCCACAAGCTGGCATCTTCGAACAGGATGTACTCACCCTCTTGCACGATTTCTCCGCTTAAGCTCACCAGCTTCTTCTCTTGAAAACGGCTATTTAAGGGGATCATAACTTGGTCTCCGGGATGCATGACGGTTTCCTTAAGCTGGGGCTGATCTTTCAAGTTCAAAATCCGCACCTGATAGGACTTATCTGCTTCCTGATATACACTGAGACGTACTGCAGAGAGCTCTGCTCCGGGCAAAGTGCCCAAAGCCAGCTCGATCATCTGTCCCACGGTGTCGCCTTCTTTATATTCCAAATCTCCGGAATAGGCCACTGCTCCAGAGATGCTGACATATTCCTCTATCACCGGAATGTGGATGAGATCTCCATCCCGCAGCAAAGGATTTTGCGAGATCTCGCCAGTGCGGAAAAACCGCAGCAGATCGTAGATTTCCTCTTTGCCATTCCGCATCAAACGGATATGGCGCAGAGCCTGACCCTTGGTAAAATCACGGGTTTCCGTCTCTTCTGCTCTGAGCTCTGGAATGGGATTGAGTTTCAGCAAGGGATCTGCCTCTGGCTGGAGTAGGGTGGGCTGCCTTAGCTTCATTTCCTGCAAAGTTTGGGTCTGCAAGAGGGCATCAGAAAGCCGGTCTGTGGGATAGACCTTGTAGGTACCTGGATTTTCCACATAGCCGCTGATGCTGATGCTGTACTGCGGGATCGCAGCCACAGGAATATCCAGCGCAAAACTGAACTGGATCAGCAGCAGCAAAGCTATGCTGAATATGTATTTAGTTTTCATAGTAATGTATCATGCGTGTGATGATGTCATCCAGTTTGTACTCTGGCTCATAGCCGATGTACTTTTTTATTTTGTCCAAATCCGGCTTGCGGTTCATCATGTCCTCAAATCCTTCTTCATAAGCGGCTTCATAGCTCATATATTCGATCTTGGATTTGCTCTTGCACATGGTTTTGACCTTCTTGGCCAGATCTTCTATGCTGATCGATTCCGTGGTGCCCACATTGAGGATCTCGCCCTCGCATTCGGGGCTGTTCATGAGCTTCAGAAAAGCGCCCACCACATCGGAAACATCTGCAAAACAGCGGGTTTGTTTGCCTGTGCCAAAGATCACAATGGGCTGATCCAATAAGGCCGCTTTGATGAATTTCGGCAAGACCATGCCATACTGTCCGGATTGCCGGGGACCCACGGTGTTGAAACAGCGCACGATCACCACTGGCAGCTTCTTTTCGCGATAAAAGGCCAGAGCCATAAATTCGTCGATGGCCTTGGAGCAGCTATAGCCCCAGCGGCTGATATGAGTGGAACCCAAAAGCCGGTCGTCATGCTCCGAAAAAGGCATTTTTTCGCTCTTACCATAAATCTCGCTGGTGGAGGTGATCAAAGCTTTGGACTTATATTTGTTGCACAATTCCAGCACGTTGTCTGTGCCCACAATATTCGTTTTCAGCGAAAGCAAGGGGTTTTCTATGATGTATTTCACTCCCACCGCAGCCGCCAGGTGATAGACCTGCTTGCATTTCGAGACCAGCTCGTCCATCAGTTCACGATCCAGGATGCTCCCTGTGCAAAAATGGAACTTGGGATGATCCTTGAACGATTCTATATTGGCGAGACTCCCGGTAGAAAGGTTATCTATCGCGTACACTTCATTGCCTTCTTTTAGAAGACGTTCGGCCAAATGCGAACCAATGAAGCCCGCGCCACCTGTAATTAATATTTTCATTTTAGCTCCGTAAGACATTATTGGAACTGCTTTTTAAGCATATTTCCAGTGAAGGTAACATTATCTGCCAATGGTGATTCTGTCAACAAAAAACCATCGTCTGTTTGTGCTCCTCAGATGAATCCCCAATTCTTCACACTCTCAAAGCTCCACAAAATAGCCTGCTCCACGCCGTCTTCACCCTTGGGGATTTAATTCGGTTTTAACATGCCTTCGAGTCGAGATGACTCGAATATTCGTGTGAATTCGAGTCGAAGACGCCTTAAAATCAAGAGCAAAGCTTGGGCTTGGATTAGGAGATCCCAGCAAGATTCTATACCTTCTAAAGCAAGTAAGCCAGTACGTAGATTAACGGGGGTTTACTGCTAAGATAAAACCCTAAGTTCCTCAAACTCCCCTGTTTTATCTTATACTGAAATCCGTGTTAATCCGCTCAATCTGTAAAATCCGTGTGACCATTATCCCACCCAGTGCAGAACCAAATGCAGTTAGCGCTTGACAGCTTTTCCCCTGTGCTGGAATGTGGAAGTTAGACTAATAAATAAATGAGGTAAATCCCGTTGACGTTTTCCATGAATCCAAAAACCAGTATGGCCACGATCGTAAACAAGCTCGGCAGGAACCGGATGAAGAACTTCCGCGCCCACATTCCGCTGATAATCGAGAAGAAGAATTTCATCGTCAAAACTGCGGATTCCAAAGATGAGCTTTACGCAGCTTTGAAAATGCGTCACGACATCTTCCTGGAGGAGCTGCTCAAAAAACGCCGGCGTTCCGGATTGGATATGGATAAATTTGACAAACTTTGTGACCACCTGATCATCATCGACAAAAGAACCGACACGATGATCGGTACATACCGCTTGCAGTCTTCCTTATATACCCGAAAATGGTACACGGCCACAGAGTTTCACATGAAACATATCAAAAAGCTGCCGGGGACCAAATTGGAACTGGGACGGGCTTGTGTGCATCCGGATCATCGTAACGGCGTAACCATCGCCCTGCTCTGGGAAGGCATCACCGCCTATATAGAAGCCAGCGGTACTGCTTACCTCTTCGGTTGCTCCAGCATCAAAACCACCGATCGCAATGAAATAAAACAGATCTATTATTACCTGAATCAAAACGGCCACCTCAGCCACGAACACCGGGTTCGCCCCAAAGGGAAATTCCTGGTTCCAGGCATGAAACGCCAACTCCGGGCCCAGCCCGTATCCGAGATTATGACGAATGTCACCATGAAAGATATGATCCCCTCGCTCCTGGCCTCGTACCTCAAGGTAGGCGCCAAGGTCTGTGGCTCTCCCGCGCTGGATCGCAATTTCAAGTGTATTGATTTCCTCACGCTGCTGGATGTCAGCAGTCTGCAGACGCAGCGTATCCGTAAACCCAGAGATAGCTGATCGGAAAATCGTGAGCCGAATCCGCGCCGCTTTCCATCACTTCTATCTGCTGTGCTCCATCTTTATTTCGGGCTGGTGGATAGAACTGAATACCAAAGATCCGATCCTAAAACGCCAGCGCAAAACCCGCAATACAAACCGGCACTGCAAAGGATTTCTCAAAGCTTTTAACATTACGCTTACAATAAATCATCCGGAACGCCTTTTGGCCTTGCGCGATTCAGCCTATCTTTTGGTCTCCAATCACCTTTCATATATCGATATCATCCTTTTGGCCAGCATCGAAAAGCTGGTCTTTATCACCTCGATCGAAATGGGCAATGATCCTTTTTTGGGTAAAGCCACCAGATTGGGCGGTTCACTTTATACCGATCGCAAAAAACCGGTGAGCCTTAAAAATGAGATTCAGAATTTTAGCGATGCCATCGCTCAGGGTTTCAAAGTGGTGCTCTTTCCGGAAGGCACTTCTACCAATGGGAGCACCGTTCAGGATTTTAAGCGTTCGCTATTCCAGATCGCCCTCAATGTAAATTGCCCCGTTTTGCCAGTATGTATCAAATATAAGACAATAGATGGCCAGGCGATCAACGAAAATAACCGGGATTTGGTCTGTTGGTATGGGGATATGACTTTTGGCCCCCATTTTTGGGCTCTCTTAGGACGCAAAATAGAGGTGGAAATCACAATTTTGGAGTCCATAGTCCAGCCGACAAGCAAAACTCGCACAGAGCTCTCTGAGGCCGTTTATACGCAAATTCACGATTGTTATCACAAAACTGCAAATAAGGTTTGACAGAATCATCACCATCTCTTAAATGAAACTGTGCTGATCGCCTGATAGATTCTGCGATCAATGTGATATAAATACTTAAAACTATGAAGGAGCTATGATGTCAAAAAAGGAAGAAGAAAGATTGCACCTGGGTAAAGCGAATTACCTCATACTGATCATCAGTGCACTTGTATTGATCTTGGGATATGTGATCATGAGTTTCAACGAGATCACGATCTCTCCCATCATTCTGATGATTGCCTACGTTATTATCATCCCCTTTGCGCTCTTGTGGCACCCCAAAAAGAAATAAATGGCACTGCTTAGTGAACATGACCTGGCTCAGCTAAGCCGGCTGCAACTCAATGCCCGGCAGATAGTTGAAGGTTTTCTGGTAGGGCTACACAAGTCTCCCTATCACGGCTTTAGTGTTGAATTCGCCGATCATCGCCAATATAATCCAGGGGAATCTCTGAAGAATGTGGATTGGAAGATCGTGGCACGTACAGGGCGTTATTATGTAAAACGCTACGAAGAAGAGACCAATCTGCGCTGCTATATCTTGCTGGACCATAGCAAATCCATGTTTTACAGCTCCGGTGATATTACGAAGATAGAATATGCCAAGAAGCTCGCAGCTTCCCTGAGCTGGCTAATGATCGCCCAAAAAGACGCTGCGGGACTCTTTACCTTTAATAATAAGATCACTTCGATGCTCAGCCCGAAGGCCTTCCGCTCTTATACTGCGCAGATCTTCGGACGTCTGGTGCAGCTCAAAGCCGAAGAAAGCACCGATATCCTTACCCCTCTGCATGAGATTGCCGAAAGCATTAAGAAACGCAGCCTCATCGTGCTGATCTCAGACCTTATGGAAGATGAAGAGAAGATCATACAGGCCTTCAAGCACTTCCGCAACCATCGCCATGAACTGCTGGTCTTCCACATCTACGATCCCAAAGAACAAAGCCTGGAGTTCAAACGCGAAACGCAATTTATCGATAGCGAAACCGGCGAGAAGATTACGGTTAACCCCTGGCAAATCCGTAAGGATTATAGGGCGCGCTATGATAGTTTCTATAAGGCACTGAAGGATTCCTGTCACCAATTGCAAGTGGAATACAATCCTGTGCCCATAGATCAAGATATCAGCGAACTGCTGCTTAAGTATCTGATCAAACGCAAGAAGGGGCTGTGATGCGGGAGATATCCTCGGACACCATCCAAGAAGCAGTTTATCGGGCAATAACCAAGATATCCTATCACTGCGATCCTTGTGTGACTTCTGCTTTGGAAGTAGCACTGAAAAAGGAAAGCAGTGAACTGGCGAAGGATGCTTTGAATAGCATTTTACTCAACCATAGGGTCTCACCTGAGAGTAATATCCCCTTATGTCAGGATACTGGAAGCACTGTTGTTTTTGCAGAGATCGGGACTGATATGCATGTTGTAGGGCAGACTCTGCCAGAGCTAATTAACGAAGCAGTAAGACGAGCACAAAAGGATTGTCCTTTGAGAGCAAGTACTGTGGCTGAACCCCTCTTTGAACGCAACAATATGAACGATAATACCCCGGCTATCATCCACATCGAATTTGTAGAAGGTGATAAAATCAAGCTTCTGCTCGCCCAAAAAGGCGGTGGGGCAGAGAATATGAGTTTTATGAAGATGCTGAGTCCGGCTGCGGGCACTCAAGGCATCATTGACTTTGTTTGTGAAAACGTCTTGGCTGCTGGCTCTCGTCCTTGTCCACCTTTGATTCTGGGTATTGGGATTGGCAGCAACTTTGAGGGTGCTCCACTTTTGGCTAAGAAAGCACTATTTGAACCGCTAGGCCGTCCACATCCGGATACCAGATATCGTGAAATGGAATGTGAGATTACTCAGAGGATCAATTCCCTGGGTTGCGGAGTTCAAGGATTTGGTGGAGGCTGCACAGTACTGGCCACGCATATTCTGTATGCTCCCTGCCATATTGCCAGTTTACCAGTGGCAGTAAATATCGAGTGTCATGCGCACCGCCATATTGAGGTCATCATCTAATATGAAAGAGATTCGTCTAATTCTACCTATATATTCGGAAGAGATCAGCGCCTTAAACCTGAATGATAAGGTGCTGCTTAGTGGCACTGTCTATACCGCAAGAGATGAAGCACACAAGCGGATGATCGCAATTCTGAAAAAGGGTGAAACGCTGCCCTTCGATTTAGCCGAGACGGCGATATTCTATTGCGGTCCCAGTCCAGCCGCACCTGGAAAAATCTGTGGGGCAATCGGTCCCACCACCAGTTCCCGCATGGATCCTTATACTCCCGATATGTTGAAAGCCGGACTAAAAGTCATGATTGGCAAGGGTGATCGTTCTGTGGAAACTCAGCAAGAGATCAAGGCCGCTGGAGCGCTCTATTTGATCGCTATCGGCGGGATCTCTGCTGTGCTGAGTCAGAGCATTGTTTCATGTGAAACATTCCTCTGGGAGCATCTGGGTGCGGAAGCGGTATATAAGATGGAGCTGAAAGACTTCCCCTGTTATGTGGGAATAGTCTGAACCGATAAAGCCGTAGCACAGCTCTTCAATTGCCATTCTTGATTGCAACAGATTGTCATGCCAAAGAAACGCAGACAATCTGTACTTTTATCTTAGTTAATACGCTGATCTATATGTCTTTATCCTTTCAGACTCTGCTTATATTCCCGTAATTTAAGCTTAAGTGTTTCATCGGCCGTAGCCAGGATTTGGATAGCCAATAAAGCGGCGTTTTTCACACCGTTTATGGCAACTGTGGCCACTGGCACTCCGGTTGGCATTTGCACGATGGCGTATAAGGCGTCTATCCCACCCAAAGCACCGCTCTGAATGGGCACGCCGATCACGGGTAAGCATGTGTGCGAGGCGATCACTCCGGGCAGATGTGCAGCCATGCCGGCACAGGCGATGATGACAGAATATCCTTCTGCCTCAGCATCCTGCGCTAGCTTCACGGTCTTTTCAGGACTCCTGTGGGCACTGCTGATATGGAAATCGAACAATACCCCAAAATCATCCAGAACTTCTCTGATCGGCTGACAGATCTCAAGATCACTCTTACTGCCGATAATGATCCTTACTTTGCTCATTTATTCTTATCTTCCATGGTCACGGTCAGGGCTTTGTGGATGTCTTCTTCACAGGTAGCCGAGAGGAAGCTTTCCAGCACCTCGGGGTTCATGATCAGTTTGGAGATATAAGAAAGTGAGAACAGGTGCTGTTTGTCGTTGTGCAACAGCAGCATAAAGAAGATGTTCACCGGTTTGTTGTCCGGTGCGTCAAAATCCACTCCCTCATCGGAACGACCGAAGAGAATGGACGGGGCCTTGATTTTGGAAGGGTGCAGATGCCGCGGATGCAGCAAAGCCACGCCGTTTCCGATAGCGGTGGAGATCAGCTCTTCACGCGCTACCACTACTTCATAGAGCCAGCGGGCGTCGCGCACGAGCTTCAAATCCTTGGCCTTTTCGCTGAGGACGCGGATCGCATCGTACTTGTTTTCGGCATGAAAATCCAGGAAAATGTGGTCTGGACGCATGTATTCTTCAAAGTGACAGATTACACGCTTTAAGGCCAGCATCTTTTCTTCGTTTTCGTTCAGGTTTTCGAGCCATTCATTGAGAGAATCTTCGTCGATTTTCTCATTTTTGCCGACAACTTTGGTTTCAAAGATCTCACTATTGATCATCTCATGAATCACGCGATCTGAAACCTTCAGTTTCTTGGCAGCTTCGGCTTTTGAAATATACTTCTTAGCCATCGGTTTACCTCCTGTTTAGGTAGCAATTTCATATTTTTACTCTTTGATGCAAGGTTTAACTTGACAAGGATACGAGATTTTCTAGGATATGGCATAATGGTCAAGAGATTTATTTTAGCGAGTCTGATTTTAGCACTACTTGGTGGTTGCTACTACTCAGTTTATTCAAATGCTTACCCGCATTTAAAAAAAGTTCGGGTGGAGCCGTTTGAGAATCAATCTGCCGAGTTTGGATTAGCAGATAAAGCCCTGAATGGGCTTTCTTTATCCGTGCGAAATGACGGACGGTTAAAATTGGTGACCCAAAACCCAGATTGCAGTTTGGAAGGGAAAATCGTCTCTTTTGAAGAGAAGATTTATAGCTATGACAGCGCCAATCAGGTACAGGATTATCAGTTGATTATGGTGCTAAACCTGAGCTTTACAGATCTCATCAAGAATGAGGTCATTTATGAGAACAGCGCGCTCAGAATCACCGAAATCTATAAAGTCTCCGACGACAGCACTGCTCGATTCGGGACCAAAGAGGAAGCCTTAAGTGAAATCTTTACAAGTATCTTCAAAACAGTCATCCAAACCAGCCTCGAAGCCTGGTAGCACCGTGCGGCTAAACCGCTTTCTGGCAGACTCCGGTCTGGGCAGCAGGCGTAAAGTGGAGGAGCTCATCATCGCTGGCGAGATCTCCGTGAATGGAGCCGTCTGCACTGATCTGGCCTGCCAGGTCGATCCCAGCCAGGATGAGGTATTCTACCAGGGCAAGGCGCTCAGCGCAGAGCAGAAGGTCTTCCTGATCTTGAACAAACCCATGGGCTATGTGGTCTCGCAAAAGGATGAATTCAGCCGCAAAACAGTTTATGACCTCCTGCCCCTGGAATACTCCCACATACCTTATGCCGGAAGGCTGGATAAGAATACCGAAGGGCTGCTGCTCTTTTGCAACGACGGAGCGCTGGTCAAACAGCTCACCCATCCCAGCCACAAGGTGGAAAAGGTGTATCGGGTAGAGATTGAGCCCAAGCTGTCCCGCGCCGCCATTGAGAGCCTGCGCAGAGGCGTCTTGATCGAAGGCGGAACCACCCAAAGCGCCGGAGTATTTGTCAAAACCCAGACCGAGACCGGCATGACCCTGAAGCTGGTGATCTCAGAAGGCCGCAAGCGCCAGATTCGCCTCATGATCGAAAACGTGGGCTCCAAAGTCAAAGCCCTCAAACGCGTCCAATTTGGCCCTCTTTATATAAAAGATCTGCCAGTAGGAAGATGGCGCCCCCTTTCACCTATGGAAATCAGGGCTTTGTACAGAGCTTCAGAAGCCACAGAAATCAGCAAGAAACCCCCAGTCCAAAAATTAGATAGAGATAAAACATGAAGATTGCCCTTATAGGCCCGCCCAAGAGCGGAAAGACCACTATTTTTAACGCCCTTACCGGTGCGAATCACGAAGTAGATAAATACATCCCCGCCGCCACAGAAGCCAATATCGGCTTTGTGCAAGTTACAGACGAACGCATCACTCGCCTCAGCGAGCTTTATAAACCCAAAAAGACGATCTATGCCAATGTCGAATTTCACGATTTCCCCGGCATCTTTGCGCGCGAATCCGACAATCCTGAAACCGCTATTTACACTGAAATCAAGGGTTCTGAAGCCTTTGTGCTGATCCTGCGCGCCTTCAAAGATGAAGAGCTGGACGAGCTCTATAGTGCTGCAGACCCCCTCAAGATGCTCTCTCACTTTGAAGATGAGATGATCCTGGCAGATATGCTCGTGGTGGAAAAGCGCCTCGAAAGGATCTTTCACGGCTACCAACGCGGAATCAAGACGCCCGCTCTCCAGCTCGAAGAAAAGGCGCTCAGCCTCATTCTGGAGCAGCTTCAGGCGAATAAAAGCATCCGTGATCTTGAGTTGGGCCAGGATGAAGCCAAGGCAGTCCGCGGCTTCCAATTCTTCAGCTCAAAGCCCCTTTTAGTCCTCCTGAATACCAGCGAAAGCGAGTTCAAAAATCAGGAAGAAACGCTCAACGCCATCCGTCAGCGCGGTTTTATGGCCGAAGTGATCGCTGGCAAGTTTGAACAGGAACTCAGTTCGCTCAGCGAGGAAGATGCCGAGCTATTTTTGGCAGATATGGGCATGACTCTTTCGATCAATGACCGCCTCACCATGCTTTGTTACGAGCTACTTGGCCTCATCTCCTTTTTCACCGTGGGCAGCGATGAAGTCCGCGCCTGGACCATCTCCAAAGGCACCAATGCAGTGAACGCTGCCGGCAAAATCCACAGTGATCTGGCTCGCGGCTTCATCCGTGCAGAGTGTTTCGGCTATGAAGCCATCATGGAATATGGCAGCGAAAAGCATCTCAAGGAGAAGGGACTATTCCGCTTGGAAGGCAAAGAATACATCGTGAAAGACGGTGACATTCTGAACATCCGTTTCAGCGTGTAGGCAGACGAATGGCTAGCGCAAAGAGAAAACCCGCCAAGAAAAGCACAAAGACGAAAGCCGGCCTCAGCAACTATCAGAAACGGCTGATCAGCGCCGGACTCTCTCTGATTTCGCTGCTTGTGATCATCTCTTTATTGATGGGCTACAAAAGCATCGCTCAGGACATGCAGACGCTCACCGAAAATGGCAACATCTTCAGTTGGTTCGGCTCCCACAGCGCAGATACGGCGAATCCCATCGGCGTTTTTGGCATCCTCTTTGGCTATGCTTTTATTTACATCTTTGGCTATTGGTTTTCGCTTTTGGGCTTCGTCATCATCGGCGCCGTATCTTTCCAATACTTTGTAGATCCAGAGCTTACAGCTTCCCGCCAGAAGGGTTATCTGCTGGTCGTCGCTCTCTTTTTCCTGCAATCCCTTTTGTCAGCGAAGTTGCCCAGCTATTCACAGAGCCTGATTCCTCTGGCTCTTTACAGACTGCTGGCCGCCATTTTCCGGGATACGGGAGCCATGATCATCCTGATCGGCAGCATAGTGCTTTCCCTGCTTGCCATCATCGAACTTCCGCGTATCCGGCATTGGCTGGGATTGCTGAGACACGAAATCGCCAGCAAAGAAAAGCCCTTTATTCCTCCGCTCACCATCGACAAGGCTACTATCTCCTCTGAGCCAGAACCCAGGCCCAGCGAGCCCAAACCCAGTATTTCGGACCATGTGGAGCGCGATGTCCCCATCGTTCAGCGCACCGAACCCAAGATCGTGAAAGAGGCGCCCTTGCCCAAAGTCAAGATTGCCGATGAGGAGGATTTTCGCGCCTATCAGATGCCCTCGGTGGAAGACTTTTTGGAAAGCCCGGTCAAGCTCTCGGACAAAGACCGCAAGGAGATCGAGACCCAGATCCTGGAAACCAGCGCCATTTTGAAGAATAAACTCGCCGAATTCGGCATTGAGGCCGAAGTACGTAACGTGAATATCGGCCCCATCATCACCCAATACGAGCTTGAACCCGCCAAGGGTGTGAAAGTCAGCAAATTTGCCTCTTTAGCCGATGATCTGGCCCTGGCCATCAAAGCCAAATCCATCCGCATCCAGGCCCCCATTCCCGGACGCGGTTTGATCGGCATCGAAATCCCCAATCTCACCCGCGACATGATCTATCTGAAGGATCTTCTGCTCTGTGAAGACATGCACAAAAGCAAGTCCAAGCTGGCCTTTGGCCTGGGCAAGGACATCTCCGGACGCCCCATCATTGCCGATCTCACCCGCATGCCTCACCTTTTGATCGCCGGCGCTACCGGCAGCGGTAAATCCGTGTGTATCAATACCATCATCATGAGTTTGATCATGCGCACCACCCCGGACGATCTCCGGCTGATCCTGATCGATCCCAAACGCGTGGAACTGGCCGGATATTCCAATCTCCCCCATCTGATCGGAGATGTGGTCACAGATCCGGATACCGCGCTGGAAACCATGTATTGGGCAGTGAAAGAGATGGAGCGGCGCTATGAACTCTTGCAGGATGCCAAGGTCCGTGATATTTTGACTTACAATGAAAAGAGCAGCCGAGACGAGACAATCGAAAAGCTGCCTTACATCGTGATTTTAGTGGACGAATTTGCCGATCTGATCATGACCAGCGGCAAGGATATCGAGTTGCCCATCACGCGTCTGGCACAGATGGCGCGCGCCGTGGGCATCCATCTGGTTTTGGCCACGCAACGTCCTTCCATCAAGGTGATCACCGGCATCATCAAAGCCAACTTTTCCGCGCGCATCGCCTTCCAGGTTTCCTCCCGTGTGGATAGCCGCGTGATCCTGGATATGATAGGTGCAGAGCGCCTTCTGGGTAGTGGTGATATGCTGTTTCTGCCTCCGGGCAAGCCCAGTTCGGAGCGCATCCATGGCGCCTATGTCTCAGATCAGGAAATTGCCCGCGTGAACGACTTTTTGGCCCTGCAACCCAAACCGAAACAGGATTTTAGCCTTAAACAAGACCTGGAACAGAAACATGAAGGTTTCTTTGAGTGGGATGATGAGCTTTTCCCGGAAGCAGCACGGGTGATCGTGCGCTCTGGTACCGCCTCGGTCTCCATGCTGCAAAGACATTTTAAGATCGGTTATGCTCGCGCCGGCAGATTGATCGACCTTTTGGAACAGGCGCAGGTCGTGGGGCCCCATCTGGGCAGCAAATCCCGCGATGTCACCGCAAACCGTGATGATCTCATCCACTTGGGAGTTTTAGATGAAGAAGATTAGTCTATTGATGCTGATGTTCTGCGGCCTGCTTTGGGCTCAGAACAGCGCGGAATTGTACAAGAAATTAGACGGCCGCTACGCCAGCCTCACCAGTTTTCAGGCGGAAGTCACCCAGGTCAATTTCTTTAGCCGCATCGACCGCACCATCAGCTATGAAGGCAAGTTTTACTTCTCCGGTGGACGCATGCTGATGACTTTTGCCAAACCCTCGGTGCAGAGAATGTACATCCAAGGGGGCAAGGCCGAGCTCTATGACGGCAGCTCCAAGACCTTATACCGCAGCGATCTCATGCCCCAAGCCAGCCAAATGAATCCTCTGGAACTCTTGCAGCTCTATTGGAATAAAAGCCAGGTAAAGATCAGCGCTCAGGACAAAGCGCACAGTTGGGTCAAGCTCAGCCCAAAATCCGACCCCATGGTCAAGACCCTGGAAGCCAAGATCGACAATAAAACCGGCATCGTGCAGACCCTGAGCTACACAGATCTCTCTGACAATAAGGTTACTTACAGCTTTAGTAATATATTAATAAACCGCCCCATTGCTCCCCAAGTCTGGAATTTCAGCTACCCCAAAGACACACAGATTATCGAGCAATAAGACCACAAACCCAAGATTTTAGCGACTAAAGGAGAATAAGATGATCGCAGTCATAATGGCCGGAGGCTCCGGAACCAGATTCTGGCCCCAAAGCCGCAAAGACCATCCCAAGCAGTTTTTACAGGTAGCGGGCTCCCGCTCCATGATCCAACTCACAGTGGACCGCCTTTTGCCCCTCATGCCCATGAAGAATATTTTCATCGTAACCGCTGCCGATCAGGTGGCTTTGGTGATCGAACATCTACCGGCTCTGCCCGAAGAAAACATCATCATCGAGCCTTTTGGCATGAATACCGCTCCTTGCATCGCCCTCAGCCTGGAGTATTTGAAGCCTCTTTACAGCGCGGATACCACCATGATCGTGCTGCCGGCGGATCATGTGATCAAAGATACGAACGCCTTTTTAAGCAGCCTGAGAAAAGCACAGCAGACAGCCCGAAGCGGCGCCCTGATCACCTTTGGCATCGTTCCGGACCACCCCGCTACCGGCTATGGCTATATCGAAGCAGGCTCCAGGATCGAATCCGGAATCTACAAAGTGCAAAAATTCAAAGAAAAGCCTGATCTGAGGACCGCTACATCCTTTCTGAAACAGGGTAGTTTTTATTGGAATAGCGGCATGTTTTGCTGGAGCCTGGCCGCGATCTCAGAGGCTTTTAAGACGCATCTACCCCAAGCTGCCCAAATCTGCGAAGAAATCGGCCAAGTCTGGCAAGAACACGGCACCTTAGCCGATATATCAGAGCTTTATAGTCAAATGCCCCGCCTGCCCATCGATATCGGCATCATGGAAAAAGCCGAACAGCGCTACGTAATCCCGGTGAATATCGGCTGGAGCGATGTGGGCTCTTTCAAAGCCCTGGCTGAGATCAGCCCTGCCGATAAAGAAGGCAATGTCTCAAATTCTGAACTCATGACTATAGATTCCAAGGGCAACTTCGTGCAAAGCTCGAAATTCACCGCCCTGATCGGAGTGGAAAACCTGTGCATCATCGAAACCGCAGATGCCATTTTGGTCTGCCCCAAAGACCGCGCTGAAGAAGTAAAACACATCGTGGAAAGGCTTTCCCAGACCGGGCGCGACGATCTGCTCTAAACAAACTTTTCCAGGAGGAAAATAATGGACCCCAGAACTTTTGACTATATCTACCTCAAGAACCATGGCGCTTCCGATGAAGAAATTGGCAAAGAACTCGAACTCAGCATCGAGGATGTCCAGCTTATGCAGCAAACTCTGCGCCCCATCCTGCAGGAAATCGAGGCCCAGCGCCCCAAAGCCCAAAGCATCGGCACAGATTTTGCCCGCCTCACCAGCAACGTTTATGCCCAAAAAAGTGATCAGGAGCTTGGGCTTCTTCGCCCTGATGCCATCAAAGCGCGCAGTGGAGAGATCTTCTCCCTACCGGCCGTGGGTAAGCTCGATTTTGGTGAGATCTCCCTCCAGGATGCCATTGTGCAGCGTCGCAGCCTCAGAAAGTACAGCGACGAACCGCTCAGCCAGGAAGAACTCTCCTTTCTTCTGTATTGCAGCTCCTGGTCCAGAGATTTCAGATCAAACGAACGCATGGAAATCACCTTCCGCAATGTGCCTTCTGCCGGATCCCGCCATCCCATCGAGACTTTTGTGAATGTCCGCCGCGTCACCGGACTCAAACCCGGCCTGTATTACTACCACCCCATCAAACACTGCCTGATACTCCAAGATGAGAGCCCGGGCGTGCAGACCCGGATCCTGGAAGGCTGTTTCGGCCAGGAAATGATCCAGGGTGCCGCCGCAAATTTCATCTATACAGCCCTGCCCTACCGCACCACCTGGCGCTATGGCCAACGCGGCTATCGCTACATCTATATCGATGCCGGACACATCGGGCAAAACCTGAGCCTGGCCGCTGAAGCTGTGGGCGCAGGAGCCTGCATGATCGGTGCATATTTGGATGAAGCCCTGAATGATGTGCTGGGAATCGATGGCACGCAGGAATTTGTCATCTATGTGGCAGCGGTGGGGAAGAAGTAATGTAAAATTTAAAATGTATGATGTAGGGGCCTTGGGCTGAACGCCCAAAACACGTCCCCATTGATCATAATGCGGGAATTCCGTTGATCACAACGCGGTGGATTGCGCCACAAAACGGGAATTTGGCCATAATGCGGAGCCGCTGGGCTTTCACCCAAAGCCCCTACGCCGTTGAAATCCTCCATTTACTCTTTCCCCGATAATCTGTGCAATCTGTGAGATCTGTGAGAGACTTTTTGCACAAGCTCCGCAGTCCTAATCGGCAAACAAGCTGTTATTCACGGATCATAATCGGCATATAACAGCTCTTTAGCCGATCATGATCCGCAATTCGCAGGTTTCCCTTGACATATTATAGCATCATGGCAAGATAGCACTTGAGGTAAGAATATGATAAAGCGCACGATAGAACACAGTATCAGACAGCGATTGTTTGAGGGCAAAGCAATAGTGGTCATCGGACCCCGGCAGAGTGGCAAAACCACGTTATTAAAGAAGATTTATCGGGAATATCAAGATCAAGCGGATTTTTACAACTGCGACGAAACCGAGATTAGCAGGCTGTTCTCAAATCAGAATGCCGCAGTGCTGAAAAGCGTGATCGGCTCCAGCAAGCTGATCTTCCTGGACGAAGCGCAACGGGTTGACAATATAGGCCTTACCATCAAGATCATTGTAGATACCTTCCCCGAAGTGCAAGTCCTGGCCAGCGGCTCTTCCGCCTTTGAACTCAGTGACAAGCTGAATGAGCCGCTCACCGGCCGGAAATGGGAATATCAGCTCTACCCCCTGTCCTTTGAAGAATTGGCTACGCACACAAACCTGCCCACCGAAATCGCTAACCTTAAGCTGCGCCTGCTTTACGGCTCATATCCGGAAGTGGTGACCAAGCCCGGTCAGGAAATAGAAAACCTCAGCAACTTGGGTTCGGACTACCTCTACAAAGATATTTTCACCTTGCATGACATCCGCAAACCGGAATTGATCGAGAAACTCTTGCAAGCCCTGGCCTTTCAAATCAGTTCTGAAGTCTCCTATAATGAGCTGGCCCAATTGCTGAGTTCGGATCCGGAGACCATTGCCCGCTACATCCGGATTTTGGAACGCGCCTTCATCATCTTCCGTTTGCCAAACTTCAGCACCAATCAACGCAATGAGATCAAACGCTCCCGCAAGATATATTTCTGGGACAATGGCATCCGCAATAGCCTGCTCTCGGATTTCAGGCCTATTGACCTGAGAGACGATATCGGCAAATTGTGGGAAAACTATGTGGTTTCAGAGCTTGCCAAGCACCGTGACAACCACAAATCGCTGGCTAAAGCCCATTTTTGGCGTTCGAGAACTGCCGCTGAAGTCGATTATCTGGAAATCGAAAACGCTCAAATCACCGCTTATGAGATCAAATGGAATCCCAAAAAGAAACAGGTGAGCCGAGCCTTCACCAATGCCTATCCTGAGGCAAAGCTCGACTTCATCAATCCAGAGAATTACTTTCTGTATTTGATGCCGGGATAGGGGACTCAGCTCTCTCAGCTTTTAAATAATGCCTCCACCAATTAGAGCGACATTGCTAATGGTATGATGCGGGCCGATTTGAACAGTCTCGTTGGGAATGCCGAAAGATCCTCGCTACAGATTATATAGAAAATACAGTTCGAAGGGAAGCATTTAATAATTGAATGTCGGACAGTGACCCGATGACTTTATGAATTTCACGTTCCTTGACCGTAGCCAAATTGTCGGTAACAATAACAGAATCCGCCAAAAGTCCTGTTTCCTTGCCCTCATCATTGTTAATATCGACAAATATCCTATGCGCAGCCCTTTTGCGAACGTTTGAAGTAATACAGGCAACTAATTTTTGATCATATCCCGTTGTCAGAGTGTCAGATTGAACAACTAAGGCAGGTCTGTGTTTGTATGTTACTAAATCATTATTTGGAAACCGGACTATCACTATGTCCCCCTTGCTACATGTCATCATAAATCTCCATGCCAGGGGCATCCCAATCCTCTTCAAAGGCCAATAGGCGCATCCGGGTTTCAAGAACTTGTGTAAGCGTCCATTGCAAGTCATCAATAAAGAGATTAGCCTTTTGCCCAGAATACGTCGTTGAATGCTCTCTTTCCAACTGGTCAATGCGCCAGAAGTCTGATAATGATGATACTATTCCATCTAACCATGACTGTCTCATTTTTGGGGAACGTGCTGTTACACTACTGATAGAGCTATTATTGGTTTGAAGGTCAGATATTGAGCGGGTTGTTTCTGATCTGTAGCTGTCATTATAGGATTCAACTGGGGAAAGGCAATATTCACTCACCTGAAAACCTCTTTTCCAAGTCTCCCTCAATGATTTTAAAGAACCAATCATCTGTAAGATTATGTGATGCATCCAGCCATGCTTCAAAATCCTTTGGAATAGCCGGTAAATCATCACCTGCTGATTCGACATTAGTTTCCCAAATTAGGGCTGGTTTCCCTTCTTTCAATCCTGTCGAGAATCTAAGATGAATGCGTCCCTTTGGAGAGCTTGATTCAAATACAAAATGCTGTAACATTGAGCAGGGGGTATTTGCAACATTGCTGTCCCGAAACAGTTCATCGGGCAGCTTGACCTCAATCTTCATAAACTTGCGCAAAAACTCATGAATATCTTCGCTCGTGTAGTCGATCTCAACAGCGTCAATATACCTAAGGGAAAGTTTGTTGATCTTAAGCTCATCAAGCTTAGGATGTGCTTCAAACAGTTCTTTTAGGACGAATAGCAATCTTGTTTTAAAGTCATTCCAGACATAATCACTGGTCGAATTTACCGTAACGATGCCTGGACCTATTTGAACAAGAGGCCACTTGTCTTTTTCAGCTCTGAACCTGTGCTGGACTATATATTCAGCTATCTCGTCTGGAATATTTGCAGATGCTAATTGTTCATAAACTGGATATGCAGACTGTATCCTGTCAAAAAATCTTCCCAACAGAAGCTTATAAGAGGGCTCATATTGAGTTTTCGTCTTAAAATCCACGAGCTGCCACCTTATTTCGAAAATCGCTTCCAATAATGGTTTGTGCTGTAATATCTTAGACATGGACACTCCTTATCTTGTATTTAATCATAGGGCTATGACTTCTTTAATAAACTCTCAAATAGAATTATTAGTTCTCTATTCGCCGTTAGCTATATCTACGTGTGACTACGAACATTTATATTATCGTTTCCCTAAATCACTATTCACATTTTTAATGCTATAGACATAGTCTTTGAGCAAATCTAATCTCAGACTATAATCTGTCAATCAATTTATTGACTCTTGGCCTACAATCTGTTCGCCTTAAGCGTTTTGTATGGCCATCCAGAGTATTACTTTCTCTACTTGATGCCGAATTTAGAGACCCAACTCTCCCGGCTTATAAAAACGTTTCAGCTTGTCAAAGCCACATTACTGATCGTGTAGTTTGGTTGGGTACCAGCTAAGGCAAAGTAGAAGCAGGTCTTGATGAATAATGGGGAAATATCTGGGATAATACCAGCCATCCCCCCAGAATATCAAGCTATCATATATATAATGGTCTTATAGATAAGGCATTAAATCACATCCATGTCTGTTTATTATATTATTTGAGTTTTGGGTGAATATAATTCATAATCCGGGTATCTGATGGCGCCAAAACGAGTCCTGTAGGGATGGTATTTTAGATAGCATACGACAGCTACACAAGGGCTTGAGTCCTGTAGGGACGTTATTTCAGATGGAATCCAATGACGGTATGATATAGGGACATCGGTTACACTTTAGTATGGACACATCGGTAACACTTTTATAACCATTAAGGCATGGAGGAAAATAGCCATGCCCTGGAGTGAAAAAAGTGTTATGGAAAAGAAGTTAGACTTCATCAAAGACTATCAGAGTGGAGATTACTCGATAGCAGAATTGTCGCGCAGGTATTCGATATCCCGTAAGACGGCGTACAAGTATATCAAAAGATTCGAGAAGGAAGGAGAAGAAGGTCTTAAAGAGAGGAGCCGTGCTCCACATAAGCAGCCCAACACAACGTCTATGGAGATTATTCACGAGATAATCGATTGTAAGACAAAGCATAGCCTATGGGGCCCCAAAAAGATAATCGCCCGATTGTCCCGAGATAATCCTGTTTGTAGGGGCGTTGGGCCTAACGCCCAAACCACAAACCACTGATCACAATGCGCAGGATTGGGCTTTATGCAGAGATGGGCTTTACGCGGGATGGGGCTTTCGCCAAAGCCCCTACAAGGATCATCTTATCTGGGCTTTCACCCAAAGCCCCTACCACCCAAAGCCCCTACTTTATGGCGGCGTTTCATATAGAAAACGAGCAGGGTGCTGACGGTGGATAAGAGGCCTGCCAAAAGCAGCGGAACGGTGTAGCTTCCCGTGATATCACGCACCCAGCTTCCACCCTGAATGGCAATGGCGCCAAAGCCATAGGCCGAGAATACCAGCCCATAATTCACCCCCAGATGCTCCACTCCGAAGCACTCTGAGGTGAGCACCGGATACAGGGAGAGGGCGGTTCCGAGCCCCAAGCCCACGATTACGGCCGCAATCAGCAAAGTGGAAAAGCTGAGCACATAAAAGGGGAAAGCCAGAAACACCAGGGCTTGCAAGGCAAAAACCACCAGCATAACTTTCAGGATGCCGATCCTATCGCTGATAAAGCCTGCCAGGGGACGGCTGAGTCCGTTTGACAAGG
>Ga0265295_1000856_pt1 | contig 57660 bp, 49 predicted proteins | sample Munlansysbiofilm_FD_192503 | JGI IMG/M metagenome (GOLD analysis project Ga0265295, IMG submission 192503) | Leachate microbial communities from a municipal landfill in Southern Ontario, Canada - Methane capture system biofilm | ecosystem: Engineered > Solid waste > Landfill > Unclassified ... | reverse complement strand
AACGGCCTTTTTTGTCCATTTCTGCGTCAGATTCAAAATTTAATCCTCAAAATACTAAATGTATTCCTGCGGTTAAATTTTTCATCTTCCTTGAACTGAACAAAAAATTCTCGTTTTCGGCCAATCACTATTTAAGTATTTTAAAAAGATTTACAAAAGATTTACGATAAAGTCTCAATATCTGTGGTATTTATTTTTTAAATTCAATTTATAAAATGAGGCAGATATGGAAGATAAATATTTTTGTGAATATTCAGCTGCAGAAGAAATTTTCAATTCTTTAACCCATGGAATAGGGACTTTGCTGAGTATTGCAGGTTTTGTAATTTTGGTTGTTTATTCTTCAATTTACGGAAATGCATGGCATATTGCAAGTTGTAGTGTTTTTGGAGCTTCTTTAATTTTTTTGTACCTGAATTCAACCCTTTATCACAGCTTTACAAATTTAAAGACCAAATATTTTTTTAAAAAAATGGACCATAGTGCAATTTATATTTTGATTGCAGGAACATATACTCCGTTTTCTCTGGTAATTATTAAAGGAATGACAGGCTGGATATTGTTTGGAGTTGTATGGACAATGGCAATTATTGGAATTATTTTAAAATTTACCTGTTTGTCAAAGATTTCAAAAATTTCATCTGCAATTTATCTTATAATGGGATGGGTCTGTATTTTTGCAATGAATAAAATTATTGCGGTTTTATCTACAGAGGCTTTGGTTTATCTTGTTCTTGGAGGGGTTTTATATACAGCCGGAGTTGTTTTTTTTGCATGGGACAGATTAAAATTTAATCATGGAATCTGGCATCTTTTTGTTTTAATGGGTAGTACTTTTCATTTTTTTGCCATATTAAAAGGTCTTTAATTTTTTTTTCTTTTCTTTAAAAAAATCTGGTTTTAAATAGATTTGCGGTTATATTAAATTCAGCTTTTTACCAGTATGAAAAGGGGAAGAAAAAAATGAGCATTCTTATTCATGGCGGTAATTTAAAGGAACTTTCATCAATTACAGGCAAAAAAATATCTGAGCTTACAGATTTCAGCTCAAACATAAATCCCTTGGGTCCGCCTGAAGGTCTGCTTGATTTTTTGAATGAAAATATAAAAGAGCTTGTTCTTTTGCCTGAGTATGACTCAAATCTTGTTAAAACCTTTATTGCAAATCTTTTAAATATTGATAAAAAAAGGATTGTGGCTGGAAGCGGAACTACTGAATTTATTCACAGGCTTCCAGAAACTCTTAGGCCGGAAAGGGTTTTAATCTGCGGTCCAACTTATTCTGATTATGAAAAAGCCTGTCAAATAAGAAATATTGAATCAGATTATATTTTTTTAAATAAAAATAATGGATTTGAGGCAAATATTGATCTTATTGAAAAATCAATAAAAAATTATTCCCTGGTTTTTATCTGCAATCCAAATAATCCTACTGGAACAATTTTGAATAAAAGTTTTCTTGTTGATCTTATCAAAAAAAATCCTGATACTTTTTTTGTAATAGATGAAACCTATCTTCCTTTTGAAAAGGATTTTTTTAAATCAAGTTTTGCTCTTGAAGACTTTGATAATCTTTATGTTCTTTTGTCGTTTTCAAAAATTTTTACTCTTCCAGGTCTTAGGCTTGGTTTTATGATTCTTCCCTCATGTGCAAGGTCTGAAATTTATGATCTTCCATGGAAAGTAAATGCCGTTGCAACAGGGGTTTGTTCATATCTGAATTTTAATATGAATCTTACCCTTAATTTTCTGGATAAAACCACAAAATTTATTGATGAGGAAAAAAGATTTTTTATAAATGATCCTTTTTTGAAAAAATATTTTGAATTTATTAATGAAAATAATATTTATACTCTTGCACAGATTAAAAATTCAAATTTTGATTCAAAAACAATTTTTGAATATTTTTTTAAAAAAGATATTGTCATAAGGGACTGCTCAAATATAAAAGGACTTGGGTCTGATTATATAAGGTTTTCATTTAGAACCCATGAGCAAAATATTGTTTTTAAAGAAAATTTAATAAAATATCCGGGCTTTTTAAATGAATAGAAAAGATATTTGTGAGCAGATAATTAAATATTGCCTTAAAATGGAAAAAGACAACCTTACTTCAGGAACCGGCGGGAATATAAGTGTTAAGTATGAAAATAAAATTTATATTACTCCAAGTGGAATTGAATATAATGAACTTGAAACCAAAGATATATCCGAGCTTGATGAAGACGGCAATTTTTCTGGTGTTGGAAAGCCTCCTTCTTCTGAAAAGGAATTTCATTCAAGAATTTATAAATTAAGGCCGGATGTAAAAAGTATAGTTCATACCCACAGTACCTATGCCTGTGTTCTTGGATGCCTGAAAAAAGAGCTTCCTCCAATTCACTATCTTGTTGCTGCTGGCGGCAGAAAAGTTCCTGTTGCAGATTATGCAGGGTTTGGAAGCAGGGAACTTGCAAATGAAATATGCTCTGTAATTTTAGATTCAAATGCTGTTTTCATGGCAAATCACGGGCTTGTTTCAGTTGGGAAAACACTTTATCAGGCATATCAGACAGCACTCTATATTGAATTTGTTTCAAAGGTTTATGTTATTTCTCTTTCATGCGGCAAACCTTTTGAACTAGATGACAATCAAATAGATGATGCAATTAAAAGAATAGAATCTTATCTGGGCAGGTAGAAATTTTTTTTCAGCAGGTATTAAAAAAAATGCCGGAACTTTTTATGGCTTAGTTCCGGCAAAATTTTATTTTTCAGGCGGGAAAATAAAATCTGAAAGTTTTTCAAAAAGAGATTCAGGCCATACTTCCTTATAAAGGAAAATATTTACTTCTTCTTCTGAAAGCTTTTCTCTTATTGTTTTTGGAAGAGCCTGGAGTGCTTCTTTTCTTTCCTTTAATTCATCTGACTTGGTTTTTGTTTTTTTGTTTTTTTTGTCGGGCATTTCAATTCCTGTATTTGATTGATTTTATTTCAACTTCAGCTACCGAATTGTCAAATACCATATTTCCGCATTTTTTTAAAATATTGTTTATTTTAGGTTCTGTAAGAAGGGGTTTTTTATAGGAATTGAACATAAGATTAAGTGCATGAATAAATTTATCATTTTTTTCAGCTGCTTTTTTTGAGGCCTGTTTGTCTGTAAAATAAAAATAAAAAGTAACTTCAATAAATTCGCCGCTGTCAAGTATTGCATCATATCTCATTAATTCAGTTTTATAACCTTTTGCACAACCTGAAATTAGAGCAAGTATTATAAAAGCAATAAAAAATCTGGCAGGAATAATTTTTTTCATATCATAACCTTTGTTTAATATTATTGTTCTTTAAGATTTGAAACCTCAAAATATTGTGCATGGCCTCTGAATACCTGGTTTAAAATATCGTTTAAAAGAATTTTCAGTTTTTTACCTTTGAGATCCTCAAGATGATATTTTTGCATTGTTATCTGAGCTGCATGGAAAAAATTTTCCTTGTGGCTCAGTGCATAATCTAGCTGATTCTTGAAATCAAAAAATATTTCAAGATCAAAGGAAATATTTTTTTTATCTTTGAGGATTTGGTTTATTTGAAAGGTTGTTGAAAAATCGGTTGTCTGGTCTATTTTTTCTTTGGAACATGATTGAAAAGTAAAAGTAAAAAAAAGTAAAAAAAGTAAAATTAATTTTTTTTTCATGTGAAACTCTTTATTTAGGTTAATAAAAATAAAAGATTTGAGTAAATAAAAACTGATTTGTTGTATGGTTAAAATTCAATTTTTTAACAAATCTATAATCTAAATTGAGCGATTTTCAAGTTTGCTGTATATACAAGGCAAATTGTATCAGGCTATACTTTTGCTATGCGTGATGCAATTTAACGCCATAGATGCAGTAAAATTGAAAAGCCCGCAGGGTTTCATATTTTTAAATATAATAAGCTTAATTCATTAAAAATTTCTTAATTTAAAAATATGAAACGCTCAACTTAGGTGTAAGTCAATAGCTTCAGGTTAAATATTAAGTTGTTTGGTGTCAATAATATATTCAGCAGCAGCACTAAAACTGGAATTTTGTTTCATTAAAATAAAGATATAGATTTAGCCTTTGGAAAACTGATAATTTTTGAGGATTAAATTTTGAATTTGATTTTAGAATGGACAAAAAAGGCAGTTTTCGTTTCGCAGCTAACCAAACATAAAAGTAAGTTTAAATTTTAAGAGCAGTCCTGACTTAACAGGACTGCCTTTAATAAAAAATTAAAAATTGACTGTTTCAGCAAACTCGCACATTTGTTTCAATGATTCTTTCCAGTCTTTTCCACCGACAGCTTCTGCAATAGCCTCTGCAAGATGTACCGGTTTAAATCCTGTATCTTTATTTCTTGAAAGACCCTGAATACATGAAGGACAGTTTGTGTAAACCTTAAGATCCTTGTCATAGGTAAAATTGCCTTTAAGATGCAAAAGCTCATTTTTCTTTTTTGCAAGCATTGCATTTGTAATGTCCGGCCTTGATATTGACATGGTTCCTGCCTCAGAGCAGCATGCATCTGTAAGTATGATTTCCTCGTCACTTATCTTTTTTATGGCTTCAAGTGCAGCACCTTCGGTAGAATCATGGCAAGGCTTATGGTAAAGAGCCTTTGGAAGCTTTATTCCTTTAAATCCTTTTTGAAGTACATACATGCTGACGTCTATGAGTTTTGCTTCAAATATTTTTTCTATATCACTTTTTTTCAATGCTTCCATACAGGTTCCGCAGCTTACAACACAGGCGTCAAACTTCAGATATTTAAGCATTTCATTCATCTGGTTGAAAATAATTGTATTTCTTAGGCTTATCGCACTGAAATCAAGTGTTTTTGCATTTACATTTGCAGGAAATCCGCAGCACAGATAAGGGGGAGGAAGAATAACCCGTTTTCCTGCCTTTAAAAGAATATAAAGGGATGCCATTGAAATTGTTCCAAAAAGTCTTTCAGATCCGCATCCTGGAAAATAAAAAACAGTTGAATCAGTTTCAACTTGGGGATTAATTATTACTGCCTGGTTATCCATGCAGGGCGGCAGAAAATCTCTTATTGATTCCCTTGACGGTTCAGTTGCAGAGGATTTAAGCATCTGGTATGTTTTTGTATTTTTTACAAACTCATTTTCAAATGGATCAATTTCAAACTCTTTAATTTTTAAGGGCATTTTTCCTTCAATATAGTCAAGACCCTTTTTTGAAAGATTTTGAACTTTTATTCCAGGCCTTAAAACGGCATTTTTAAAAACTTTATTCAAGGGCTGATTATTTGATTTCAAGTATTTTAAAACAACTTTGGTTCCAATGGGTGTATGCTTGTATTTTAATGAAGTAAGAATTTCTCTTTCAAGTATTGTTACCTCTCCTGTGTCAATATTTACAGGACATGGAGGCTGGCATTTGTGACAGATTGTGCAGTGGTCTGCGATTTCTTCAAGATATCTCAAAACATTAAATTTGGAACCTGTGTGAGTCCTTTGGGCATCGTATAAAATAGCTTCAATTATTGCAGCAATTGCAAGGTTTTTATTCCTTGGATGATAAAACATGTTTTTATGGGGATAAAAAACACAGCATACAGGCTTGCATTTGCAGCATCTTACGCAGCTTGAAATTTTTTCAGCCAGGGTTTTAAGGGATCCATACTGCAAAATTGCTGCTTCAAGGCCTAAAAGATTGAATGATGGTGTAAAAACTTTTTTGTGTACAGACTGATCTGAAAGTTTTCCAGGGTTCATTATACGTTTTGGGTCAGCTTTTTTCCTGTATTCTTCAAGCCTTTTAATTTCATCTTTATCCATATGCTTGATTTTTGTAATACCTATTCCATGCTCACCGCTTACAACACCGCCAAGGGAAACAGTTTTTTCCATAATATCATCGGCTGTTTTGTGAGCCCTTGCCATCATTTCAACATCGTTTGAGAAAACAGGAATGTTTACATGGTTGTTTCCGTCTCCTGCATGCATATGGGTTGCAATTATTATTCTTTTGTCACGGGTTTCTTTTTTTACCTTTTCAATTGAATCTTTTATTTCAATATCACCTGTAAAAAGGTTAAAAAGTTTTTCCATAAATTCTGAAAGGAATTTTTCATGTTCAAGCTCTTCAGCTGATGCCTTGTCAAGATTTTCAATTGTTTCTCCTGCAAGTTTTTCAAGCTCAGGAAATTTTGAATCCATCCAGTCCCTGTTTTCTAACTTTGTCTGGATGGTTTTTATATAGCCTGAAAGGGTTTTTACAACCTGCTTCTGGCTGTGTCTGTTTTCTTCTTTGTTGTATTGATCAACATATCTTGCAAAATCTGCAAGTGCATGAATTGGAAGAACAATATCTTCATTTAATTTAAAAGCATTTGTCCTTGCAGCAATAGCTCCGAATTTTTTTCTGTCTCCCCAGAATTTGTCTGCTTCTTTTTTGTCAGCAGCAAAAAAGATTTCTGTATTTTCATAGTTTGTAAGAAGGTCAGAAAGTTTTTGTTTTCCTTTTTCAAGCTCTTCTTGAGTGTTTCCAACAAGATCTATCAAAAGTACTGCCTTTGGAATCTCACTTTTAGGTGCTTTAACTTTATAGTTTATGGCTTTTATGTATTCGTCATCAAAATGTTCCAAAGCCATCAGGGTTTCTTTGGTTCTGTCTTCAAAAAGTTTTGTAAGTTCTGAAATTACAATGCTTGCTTCATCCATGCTTTCCCCGAAAAATTCAAGGCAGCAGGTTGTTTTGAATTTGTAGTCTTCATAAAGAATAAAAGATGCTGAAGTTATTATGCCATCGCATCCTTCCTTTTGAAGGCCTGGTACTCCGTTAAGGGTTTTGTTTGTAATATCCTTCCAAAGTCCTGGTTTTCTTATTTCGCTTCCAACAAGTTTTATTTCTTCTGACTCATTTGTTGAAAGATTTGTAACTTTAAAGGTTACAATATCCTGGGGCATGATTTTTCTCATGCGGTGGTCAGTTCTTTCAACAAGAACAAAAAAACCTCCTGGCATTGCAACCTTGAAATCAAGAACATTGTCTATGCATGTTCCCCATAATACAGCCTTTTTTCCTCCCGCATTTTCGCTTATATTTCCTCCAAGGGTACATGCCCATGAGCTGGTAGGGTCAGTTGCAAAAACAAGGTTGTTTTTTTCTGCAAATTTCATGGCCTGATCAGCTATTACTCCGGCATCAGCTTTTAATACTGACATTTCCTTTGTACTGCCGTTATCGTCAGTGAATTTTCTTTTTTCTATACCGTGAATTTTTGCAAGTTTTTCAGTGTTTATCATTATGCAGTTTTCAGTTAATGGAACTGCACCGCCTGTAAGTCCTGTTCCTGCACCCCTTGGGATTACGTGCAATTCAAGGTCTTCAATTGCTTTTAAAAGTTTTGGTACCTGATCTTCATGAAAAGGACGAACAACTGCCCATGGAAGGCACATTCTCCAGTCTGTTGCATCTGTTGCGTGGCTGTTTAATGTGAAAGGATCAAAATATACATTTTCCTTTCCAACAATTTCACCAAGTATTTTTAATACTTCTTTTCTCTTTTTTTTAATTTCGTTTATTTCTTTTTTAATCTTTTCAAGAACTATCCTGCATTTTTTTACAACAGGAATTACCTCATTATTCAAGGCAGCTGATTCAATAACTGAAAGTTCGTCCTCGCTTTTTTTGAAATATTCTTTTCTTCTTTTTGAAGATTCTACAAGTTCTTGAAAAACAAAGGGATTTCTTTTTAGAATAAAAATGTCGCCTATAAATCTCATTAAAAGCCTGGCTGATCTTCCAGTAACCCTTTGTGATCTGAGACCTTCAAGTATCTGCCATGTATCTTGTCCAAGAATTCTTGATACAATCTGCTCATCATCTGCGGAAGTATAGTTATATGGTATTTCCCTGTATCCTGTGCTTGTCATTTTTTAGCCTCATACAAATAAATTAAAATTTTTTAAGGACAATTAAGATATCATATATTAAGTTCAGAATATATAAATTAAACATAAAATATAAAAAAACAGGCTGGATAAAAAATCAGTCATGTTCTCTTGTTTTGTGAAATTTTACCTTGGGCCATTTTTCTTTTATAAAACCTAGCTGCCATTCTGATGTTGTTAAAAAGGTTTTATAACCTTCTGAATCAAGTGCCATATTGCTCTGGTTTTTTCTTTCAAATTCTTTTTCATCTTTTAAATCATCAAATTCAACCCAGCGTGCAACTGAAAAATTTATTGGCTCATAAATCGCATCAACTCCGTATTCATCTTTAAGCCTTGCTATTGTTACATCAAACTGAAGTTCTCCAACAGCTCCAAGTATAATATCATTTCCTATAAGAGGCTTGAAAAACTGAATTGCACCTTCTTCTGAAAGCTGGATAAGACCTTTGTTAAGCTGTTTTGTTTTTAAGGGATTTTTTAATATAACTCTTTTAAAAAGTTCAGGTGCAAAGTTTGGAATCCCTTTAAATTTAAGAGGCTCTTTAATAGAAAAGGTGTCTCCGATTTTTATTGTTCCATGGTTGTGAATGCCGATTATATCACCTGGCCAGGCTTCTTCAACATGACTTCTTTCCCTTGCCATGAAGGTTATTGCATTGGCTAAAGTTATTTCCTTGCCGATTCTGTGGTGCATTACCTTCATTCCCTTGGTGAATTTGCCTGAGCATACCCTTATAAAAGCAATTCTGTCCCTGTGCTGGGGATCCATGTTTGCCTGAATTTTGAATGCAAAACCTGTAAAGTCTTCTTCCATTGGATCAACAAATCTTGTGTGTGTTTCCCTTGGGAAAGGCGGAGGTGCATATTGGGTAAGTGCGTCAAGTATTTCCTGAACTCCGAAATTATTCAGAGCAGAGCCGAAAAATACCGGAGTCTGGGTACCGTTTAAAAAAAGTTCAAGATCAAAGGGATCTGCTGCACCTTCTATAAGCTCAACATCTTCCCTTAGTTTGTCTGCAAGAGATCCTAAAACTTCATCAAGTTTTTTATTTTCAAGTGAATCTATTTCAACAACATCTTCTGGAAGTTTATCCTGTCCTGCACGGAAAAGAAGAATTGATTTATCTACAAGGTTATATACCCCTTTAAATTCCTTTCCCATTCCAATAGGCCAGGAAAGGGGAGTGCACTCTATCTGTAGCTTGTCTTCAATTTCAGCTAGAATATCAAGTGGTTCAAGACCGACACGGTCAAGTTTGTTAATAAATGTTATAATGGGAGTATTTCTCATTCTGCATACTTCCATAAGCTTTTCAGTCTGGGGTTCAACTCCGTTTCCGCTGTCAATTATCATAAGAGCTGAGTCAACTGCTGTTAAGACCCTGTATGTATCTTCTGAAAAGTCCTTGTGACCAGGTGTGTCAAGAAGGTTTATTTCATAGTCATTGTAATTGAATTTCATTACAGATGTTGTGACAGATATTCCCCTTTGCTGTTCAACAGCCATCCAGTCGCTTGTTGCATGTCTTTCAGATTTTCTTGCCTTGATTGCACCTGCCTGTTCAATTGCACCTCCAAAAAGGAGAAGTTTTTCAGTAAGTGTTGTTTTACCTGCATCAGGATGGCTTATTATTCCAAATGTTCTTCTTTTTTTAATTTCTTCAGCTATTTTTTTACTCATTAATACTTAATCTTTCGAAAATTATTGTTTTAATCTGTTATAACAGGTTCCCTTAAAATAAGTTCAACTGCTTCTGCTGCAGCTGCTGCCTCTTCAGGAAATACTTCTGTAAGATTTTTTATATGCCTTAAATTATCAGCAGTTCTAAGGAAAAGCCTTACAAGGTCGCCTTCTGCAATTTCACTTAATCTGCTTACCTCTTCCCATGGAACTCCCATTGCCCAGTGATAAGTCATTACAGCAGGTGTAAGATAAAGATCAGGCACGTTAAATCCGCTATTATGAAGATCTGAAAAAAATGATTCAAGCTCTTTTTTTATGTTTATATATTCTTTTCGTAAAGTTTTTGGAATACTTCTGTGGAAAAGAAGATCGTCTTTATATTCCCTGTCTGTAACAAAGCATGAAATAATTGATGCAAGAAGAACTGCTGATTTTGGGAAAAGTTCTTTTCTGAAACCTTCAGCAACTATGAGGGGATAATCAATCCTGAGTTTTGAAGCCCAGGTACCGTCATGTGTAAGGTTGTCATTATCATTTACATATCCTGTTTTTTTTAAGAAATTGAGCCTTTTTCTGAAATCGCTTTTTAATTCAACAGATTCTTTTATTTGATATGATGCAAGAGATCTTTCAATTAAAATTTCAATCTGGAAAGGCGAGTGTGATAAAAGAAGGTTTAAAACCATTGAAAAATTTATTTTAAGTTTGCTTAAAACAGGTCCTGGACTCTGGAAAAAAAGTTTTCCAAGAAGTTTTAAGTCCATAAATTTTCCTGGAAGTGAAATAACAAATCCAATATTGTCCATTCCCCTTCTTCCTGCACGGCCTGTCATCTGATGAAGTTCTGTTGGTGTAAGGGGAAGAAACTCAACACCGTTGAATTTGTCTGAATTTGAAAGAACAACGCTTCTTGCAGGAAAGTTTACTCCGGCTGCAACAGTTGAAGTTGCAAAAACAGCATTTAAAAGTCCATCTGTCATAAGTTCTTCAACTGTTTCCTTCCACGGAGGAAGGTGGCCGCTGTGGTGTGCTGCAACCCCTGAATTTATAACATATTTTATCTGTGGATGATTTTTTATGTGGGGATGTTTTTCCACTAGATAATCAAGTTTTTTTATTATTTTATCTCTTTGTTCCTTTGTTGTCTTAAGGCCGTTTCTTTCGCATATTTCAACGGAATTGTCACAGTCTGCCCTTGATTTTAAGAAAAATATTGATGGAAGAAGGTTGTAGTTGCCAAGTATGCCTATTATTTCCCCCATGGGAGGTATTCTTCCAGGATGGGATAAAAGAGGCCTGTGCACATTTGCAATATATTTTCTTACTTTTTTATATATTCTTGTTACAGGAGGCTTTCCTTTTTCATTTATTGTTTCAAAAAAAGGAAAAACAGTTCCTGAGGGATGAAGAAAAAGGGGGTAGAGTTCAACAGGTCTTTTTTTGGCTTTAATGACCTTACATTCCCTGTGTCTTATAGATTCCATCCATCCTGCAATCTGATCTGCATTTTCAATTGTTGCAGACAAAAGAAGAACCGGTATTCTTACAGGAAGATAAATTAAAACCTCTTCCCATACAACGCCTCTGTCTTCATCTCCAAGATAATGAGCTTCGTCCATTATTACATAGTCTGTGTCAATATCTCTTCCTTCATGCATTGCATCATAAAGATGGTTTCTTAGAATTTCAGTTGTTCCAATAATAATTGGTGCATCCGGAAGTTCTTTTCTGTCTCCTGTTAAAATACCTACATTTTTTTCTCCGAATTTTTCGGAAAAAACTTTATATAATGTGTTTGTAAGAGCTTTTAATGGAGATGCATACCAGGATCTTCCGCCTGAATGGAAAATTTTTTCCATTGCAACTTCAGCAATCCAGGTTTTGCCTGCACCTGTTGGAGCTGTAACAATACAGTCTTCTTTTGGGACAAGATCTATTGCTTCCTGCTGGAATCTGTCTGCTTTAAATTCTGTTTTTTCAGGAACACCTATTTTTTTAAAAATCTCTTTTAATCTTTTGTCTGAACCTGCCTTTAATCTGGAAACATTAGAAGTGTTTTTTTTTGAAAACCTTTTGTTTTTAATATATTTTTTAGTATTGTCGTCTTTGGTGTTATTAAAAACTTTTTTATTTTTAAATTTTTTACTGTCCATAAAGACTCTCTTTAATTATTATCCAAAGTTTGCCTATAACACTTAATTAATATTTACCGCAAGTGAGGAAACAAATGATAAGAAAAAAACAGGAACATAAACCAGAAATACTTGCTCCGGCCGGAAATCTGGAGTCTTTTTTTGCAGCAATTGCTGCCGGTGCAGATGCAGTATACTGTTCCTTAAAAAATTTTTCGGCAAGAATGGAGGCTGATAATTTTTCAATTGAAGAACTTTCAAAACTTTCCGAGCTTGCAAGAAGAAAAAATATAAAGCTTTATATTGCAATAAATTCTGTTCTTAAAGACTCTGAAATTCCAAAAGTCGGCAGAATGCTTGTAAGAATAAAGCGTTATGTTAAGCCGGATGCACTGATTATTAATGATCCTGCAATGATAAAAATAGCTTCTGAAGTTGGAATAAGGTCCGAGCTTCATCTTTCAACCCTTTCTGCACTGTCTCTGCCCTCAGGGATTAAAATGGCTAAAAAAAATAATATTTCAAGGGTTGTTCTTCCCCGGGAATTTTCTATAGATCAGATTAAACTTATGGCTGATAAAAAATCCGGTGTTGATTTAGAGGTTTTTATCCACGGCTCTCTTTGTTATGGAATTTCAGGAAGATGTTATTGGAGCAGCTTTATGGGGGGGAAAAGCGGACTTAGGGGAAGATGTGTTCAGCCATGCAGAAGAATTTATTCCCAGAAAGATTTGAAAAAAAATTTTTTTTCATGCATGGATTTGGGTCTTGATGTTCTTGTCAAGGTTCTTCAAGAAGTTCCTGAAGTTAAGACATGGAAAATAGAGGGAAGAAAAAAGACTCCCCATTATGTTTATTATACTGTCTGGGGATACAAGAATTTAAGGGATCAGATAATGACTGCAAAGGAAAAAAAAGATGCAGTCAAAATTTTTGATGAGGCACTTGGAAGGCCGCTTAGTCATTATAATTTTCTTCCTCAGAGAACTTATAATCCGGCAGGAGAAAACAGTGAAACAGGTTCTGGAAAATTTTTGGGAAGGATTTCAAATGACGGTAAAAAGTTTTTTATTGAACCAAGAGAACCTCTTTTAAAGGGAGATAAAATTAGAATCGGATATGAAGGAGACCTTTTTCATAATGTGATTTATGTTCCCTTATCCCTTCCAAAGGGTGGTAAATTTGTATTCAGGCCATCTGATTTCAAAAAAATTCCTCCTTCCAAAACCCCTGTTTTTTTAATTGACAGAAAAGAACAGGAACTTGTCAATTATATTGAATCTTTAAAAAAAGAATATGAACAGATTGAAGGGATAAAACCTTCTCCTGTTTCTTTTTCCCTTGGTGAAGAACCCAAAAAGTTTGATAAAAAAAGGATTAATACAAAAGAAACATTTGTAAAAAGATGTTCAAAAAAAGGTAGTCTTCAGGTTCCTGGAGGGCTTTGGATAGATGATCTTTTTATCGAAAAACTATCATATGAAAAAAAGGATTTCTCATTTGGACAGTGGTTTTGGCTTCCCCCTTTTATCTGGCCTGAAGAAGAGCAGAAATATATTGATGCAATTGATTTGATTATTGAAAAAGGCGGGAAAAATTTTGTTGCAAACAACATATGGCAGGCAGGACTTTTTAAGAAAATAAGAACTGTTAATGTCTGGGGAGGGCCCTTTTGCAATCTTACAAATACTCTTGCTGCAGAAATTATGGAAAAAAACGGTTTTAAGGGTGCAATTGTAAGTCCTGAACTTGGCAGAGAAGACTTGATTTTAATGCCTAAAATTTCAAAAATTCCCCTTGGAATAATAGTTAAAGGATATTTTCCATATACAATATCAGCTGTTAAATCTGATGAACTTAAAATTGATGAACTTTTTTTGAGTCCGAAAAAAGAAGGCGGTTTTGTTAAAAAATATGACTCTCTTTACTGGATTTATCCATCCTGGGAAATTGATCTTACAGAAAATAAAAATGAATTAAAAAAAGCAGGTTATTCTTTATTTGCAGAGATAAATGAATTTGTGCCAAAAGAGGTTGAAGCGGAAAGAAGAAAAAATTCAAAATTAAACTGGGATTTGAATCTTTTGTAACTAAATTGAGCTTTATTTGTTTTTCAAACATTGTCTTGAAATTAAATTGAGTCTTTTTTACTCAAATTTTGAATAAAAATATAATAAAACTTGTTTGATTTTTTTTAATCTGATTAATTAAATATTTGGCGGAGCTAAAAAATATAAGTCTGCCTTAAAATTGGGGATAATATTTGTAAAATTTTAATAAATTACGGAGGAAAGATGTCCAGGAAGATAGTTGTTGTAGGAGCAGTTGCCCTTGGACCAAAAGTTGCCTGCAGGGTGAAACGAACTGAGCCTGATGCTGAAGTTATACTAATAGACAGGGAAAAATTTATTTCCTATGGAGGATGCGGAATTCCCTATTATGTTTCAGGGGACGTAAGTGATTCTTCTGATCTAATGAAAACAAGTTTTCACATGGTAAGGGACGAGTACTTCTTTACAAATTGTAAAGACGTAAAAGTAATGACAGGAACTGAAGTAGTTGAAATTGACAGGAAAAATAAAAAAGTAAAAATTGTTGTTGATGGGAAAAAAGAAGACTGGCTTTCCTATGACAAGCTTGTTCTTGGAACTGGCTGCAGGGTAAGAAACATTGGCATTAAAGGTCTTGATCTCAAAAATGTATATGGAGTTGGAAAACTTCAGGATGCAATAGATATAAAAGCTTCCATAACAGCCGGCCAGGTTTCAAAGGCTGTTGTTGTAGGTGCTGGTTTTATAGGACTTGAAATGGCTGAAGCACTTGCAGATATGTGGGGTATAGAAACAAGTGTTATTGAAATTGCAGATCAGATAATGCCTGGATTTGTTGGAAAGGAAATGTCTTGTCTTGCAATGAAAGAAATGGAAGACAATGATATTACTTTCTATCTTGGAGAAAAGGTAACAGCTCTTGAAGGAGATGGAAGTGTTAAAAAAGTTGTTACAGACAAAAGAGAGCTTGAAGCAGACCTTGTGATTATGGCTCCAGGTGTTGTTCCAAACTCTGAACTTGCCAAAAAAGCAGGCCTTGCAATTGGTCCTTTTGATGCAATTTTAGTAAATGACAGGCTTGAAACATCAGACCCTGATATTTATTCAGGAGGCGACTGTGTAGCTATAAAAAACCTTGTGTCAGGTCAGTGGGGATATTTTCCCCTTGGTTCCATGGCAAACAGACAGGGAAGAGTTATTGGATCAAATATCACAGGATCAAACAAGCAGTTTAAGGGCGGTGTTGGAAGCTTTGTTGTAAAAATATTTGATGGATGTCTTTGCGGAGCAGGTCTTAACCTTGATAATGCTTTAAAAGCAGGATTTGATGCTGTAAGTGTTCAGATGTGTCAGCTTGACAGAGCTCATTTTTATCCTGACAAGGATCTTATGTATCTTGAACTTGTTGTGGAAAGAGGCTCAAGAAGAGTGCTTGGTATTCAAGGATACGGAGGAAACGGAGATGCAACTGTTGCAAGAATAAATGCTGTTGCTGCAATTCTTGATAAAGGTGCAACTGTAGATGATATAAGCAATTTGGAAATTGCATATTCACCTCCGTTTGCTTCTGCAATGGACGTAATAAATGCACTTGGAAATGTTGCAGACAACCTTTTGAATGAGCAGTTCAGGCCAATAGGAAGCAGGGAATTTGAAGAGTACTGGGAGAAAATCAAAAAAGGTGAAATTGCCTTAATTGACTGCCGTGCTGAAAGGGATGCAAGGCCATATGTTGAAAAATATCCTGATTTCTGGAAGAGTATCCCCCAGGATGAGCTTAGAAGAAGAATAAATGAAGTACCAAAGGATAAAAAAATCGTTCTTATGTGCAACACAGGTGTAAGATCCTATGAAGCTCAGCTTAACTTGAATGAACTTGGATACGAACAAAATGTCAGTGTTCAGGGCGGAGTTGCATTTTTAAAGAAATACGGACTTGATTTTTAAATAGTAATTGCCCAAAAACGAGGTTTTTGTTTCAGTTTAACCAAAAATTAAGTCTTTAGGATACTTTAATCTTTTGAGGGTTAAATTTTGGATTCTAATCTGTACCTTAGAAAAAGAATGTTTTACTGAGGCTGCAAAATAAAATATCCGGGGGTAGATTTTTACCCCCATTCTTTACTTTGATTTACCACTTTTATTTCTTCTACAAGGGATTCAAGTCTTGATACAAGTTCAAGGTCACTTCTGTGAAATCTTACGGCAATTCCCTCAGGAGCGTTTCTTACAACAACTCCAGAAATTGTAATATAGTTTTGTGAAGGAAAAGGAAGGGTAAGACTTATTTCATTTCCAACAGGTACAGAGTTTTCAGTTTTTATAAAAATTCCGCCTGCACTTATATCAATTATATATTCTCTATAAATTCGGTTTCTGTCTATGTAGTCAACCGGCATAAAATAGGGTTTTCTTGGGTAATATCTTTTTTCTTCTGCCATTTTTTCACCTGAATAGTTGTGTTGAAATTTTTGATACTAAGAAATTTTATTATAAAACTGGGCTAAAATTAAATCTATAGGATGAATTACCCATTTGCTCGGGAAAAAATCTTGGTGGAAAAATTTGGACATGGATTTTTTTATTAAAACTAAGTTTAAAAGATTTTGGATTAGGGATAAGGTAGTCTGAAAAAAACAAAAATTTGGCAGTATGTTTTTAATTTCTGATTGGCCGAAAATTAGAATTTTTTTGTTTATTTAAAAAAAGAGGACAAAAATAACTTTTAGAATAGATTTAACTTTAGAATGGGTATAAAAGCAGTTTTCGTTCAGCAATTAATTAGAATTGGTCGGGACGGCAGGATTTGAACCTGCGACTCCTTGCACCCCATGCAAGTGCGCTACCAGGCTGCGCTACGCCCCGACTTATTTGAACAAGAACTTATAACAACTTGACATTAAATTTGTCAAGATAAATTACAAGGATAATATGGAACTAAAAAATCTTTTTCCTGCCCTTGAAAAGGGAGATAAAATTGGTATTGCATCAATTTCTGGCAGGGTTGAAAAGGGAAAAATATTAGAAGGTGCAAAATTTATTGAAAATTTTGGGTATTTTCCGGTTTTTGCTGAAAATATTTTTGATTCATACAGATATCTGTCTGGAAGTGATGAATCAAGAATTAATGGTTTTTTAAATCTATTAGGTCAAAAAGATATAAAGGGGATAATTTTTGCAAGAGGAGGATTTGGTTGTATAAGAATAGTTGATAAAATTGATGTTTCATCACTAAATGAGTTTAATGGTTTTTTTATGGGTTACAGCGATATAACAATTTTTCTAAATTTGATAATGGAAAAATCAAATAATTTTGTTTTTCATGGGCCAAATCTTTCAGATATAAATAAATCTGATTCAGGGCTTATTGAAAATATTTTTAAAGGATTAATTCCAAGAGATTTGTGTCCTGACAAGGTATTTTTAAGATCAGGAAAAGCTAGAGGTATTCTTTGCGGAGGAAATCTTGCTTCTCTTGCAAGTCTGTGCGGAACAAAGTTTATGCCTGTTTTCAAAGATAAAATTCTATTTATTGAAGATGTAAATGAATCGCCATATAAAATTGATAAAATGCTTTCTCAAATGAGGCTTTGTGGTTATTTTGAATATTTAAGAGGTGTCATTGCAGGCAGTTTTGAAGGGTGTGGCAGCTTGGATATTATCATTGAAATTTTGATGGAAAATTTTAAAAATATTCCAATTGTTTTTTCAGATTTATATGGGCATGGAAAAATAAACAACCCTCTTTTGCTTGGAAGGGCAGTTGAGATTAACTCATTTACTGAAAGAGTTTCTAATTTATGAGTTTTGATAAGGTAAATGATTTTTTTTTAAAATCAATTGAAGATAAAGTTTTTACAGGAGCAAGTGTTCTTGTATCAAAAAAGTTTCAAATTATTTTTGATGAAAGTTATGGTTTTAACAGTGATGTAAAAAAAGAAAAAACCACAAAGCAAACTTTTTTTGATCTTGCATCTCTTACAAAACCACTTGCAACAGCTCTTTGCTTTCAGCTTTTGTGGCAGGATAAAAAAATTTCCCCAGATGATTATGTTTCAGATTTTATTACGGGTTTTGAAAAAAACGGTAAAAATCTTATAAAAATCGAAAATCTTCTTTTGCATAATTCAGGACTTCCTGCTCACAGACACTATTATAAAAAACTATGGGATCTGCCTTTCAAAGAAAGAGAAAAAACAAGGCTTTCCTGGATATCAGGGGAAGTTTTAGGTTCTCTTCCAGGCAAAGATACAGTTTACAGCGACCTCGGGTTTATGGTTTTAAAAACAATTTTGGAAAAAACTGCAGAAATGAGTATTTATGAATATCTTAAAAAAAATTTTTATGATAAAAAATGTTCTTCTCTTTTTTTTGCTTCAAAAGTAAAGAAAAATGTAGATGATTTTTGTACAAGCTCATTTTCAGATTTCAGGCATAAATTGCTTAAAGGTGAAGTAAATGATGACAATGCATTTGCAATTGGAGGGGAAGACGGGCATGCAGGCCTTTTTGGCACATGCTTAGATATTAATGTAATTGTTGATGAAATTTTTAGCTCATTATCTGGCGATAAAAATAATATTTTAAAAAATAATTTTACTAAAAAAATGTTAGAAATAAGAAAAAATAAGAGAACTCTTTTATTTGATTCTAAATCAGAAGTAAATTCTTCCTGCGGTGATTTTTTTTCTCAAAAAACTGTAGGCCATCTTGGTTTTACAGGTACATCCTTATGGATTGATCTTAAGTTTGGGTTGTGGATAATATTGTTGACAAACAGGGTGTTTTACGGAGATAACAATGAGAAAATAAAATATTTTAGGCCAAGGCTTCATAATTTACTTTATAATCTGATTTAATCTTTTTTATTCTTGTAAATAAGCATTTTTTCTGGTAGCGGAAAATAATATTTTATTATTGAGTTTTAATTTCTGCTTTCAATTTAGCCTTTGCCATTTAATTGTCTAGGTATTTAAAGGGTTAAAATTTAGCTAAACTATAAATGTTGAGTCCTTTTTGGATGATTGCCTAATAAGTTTTTCATTGGACTTGTTTTTTATAAATTGTATTCTTTATTAGTTAGGCAAGCTAAAATTTTTTATTTTATAAATATAAAGATTTTAGTTTGGTAGCTATATTATCCTAATAACAAATTTGCACATGAGGTAATAAAGGCATGAACTTTTTTGTTGATTCATTACTAGGTGCTTTTTCAAGTGATCTTGCCATTGATTTGGGAACAGCAAATACCCTTGTTTATGTTAAAGGAAAGGGTATTGTTTTAAGCGAACCTTCAGTTGTTGCCGTAAGGACTGATAATAGGGCAAAAAGTAAAGTTCTTGCTGTTGGGCTTGAAGCCAAAAATATGCTGGGCAGAACCCCTGGAAATATAATTGCAATAAGGCCAATGAAAGACGGAGTTATTGCAGATTTTGAAGTTACAGAGGCAATGCTTCGTCATTTTATTCAGAAAGTGCATAACAGAAGAAGTTTCATAAGGCCAAGAGTTATTATTGCAGTGCCTTCTGGAATAACTCAGGTTGAAAAAAGAGCTGTAAAGGAATCTGCTGAACAGGCAGGTGCAAGGGAGGTCTTTTTGATAGAAGAACCAATGGCTGCTGCTATTGGTGCAGGGCTTCCAATAACAGAACCAACCTGTAACATGGTAGTTGATATTGGCGGAGGAACAACTGAAGTTGCAGTTATTTCACTTGCAGGGATTGTTTACAGCCGGTCTCTTAGAGTTGCAGGAGATAAAATGGATTCTTCTATTATGCAGTACATAAAGAGAAAATATAATCTGCTTATTGGAGAAAGAACAGCTGAAATAATAAAAACAACTATAGGTAATGCCTATCCTGATCCTGAAAATCTGGAAACCATAGAAGTTAAGGGCAGAGACCTTGTATCAGGGATTCCAAAGATTCTTGCAATTGATTCCGAAGAAATAAGAGTTGCGATTCTGGAGCAGATTGAGGCAATTGTTGAAACAGTTAAAATTGCTCTTGAACAGACACCGCCAGAGCTAGCTGCTGATATTGTGGATCGTGGGATTGTACTCACAGGTGGCGGGGCTCTGCTAAAAAACCTTGACAGGCTTTTAAGGGAAAAAAGTGGTCTTCCAATAAAAGTAGCTGATGATCCTCTTTCAACCATTGCCGAGGGGGCAGGTAAGTCACTAGAAGATATTGAAATTTTAAAAGAGGTTATGATTTATTGATGATCAAATATTATGTTTTCAAGAAAAAAATTCATTAAATTTGTTGTTCTTGTTTTTTTGCTTGTCAATATTTCAGCTCTTATTGCAGCTGGACGTGGAGGCGGTAAAATTCAGGGGTTTGGTTCTTTTGGACTTGATTTTTTTGGTCCGGTTCAGGAGGCTTTATCATCTGGTATTGGTTATCTTGAGAAAATTTGGCAAAGTTATTTTAATCTTGTTTATGTTAGTGATGAAAATTTAAAGCTTAAAAGTGATCTTAAGGAATTTTATTCAAAGGAGACTGCATATAAAGAGGTTTTTTTTGAAAATGAAAGACTTAGGAGCCTTTTAAAATTCAGCAAAAAAATTAAACCTGAATATATTGCTGCTGAAGTGGTTGGAAGAGATACTGCAAAATGGTTTAATACAATTATTATAAACAGAGGAAAAGATTCAGGCGTTTTTGTCAATTCTCCTGTTATAGTTCCTGAAGGTGTTGTCGGACAGGTGATAAAAGTTTCAAAAAATTATTCAAAAGTTCTTCTTATCACAGACAGAATGAGCGGAGTTGACTGCCTTATTCAAAGTTCTAGAGGAAGAGGAGTTGTATCTGGAACAGGAAATGATCTTTGCATCTTTAAGTATATTTTAAGAAAATTTGATGTTAATTCAGGCGACCATGTTATAACTTCAGGAATGGATAAAATTTTCCCTAAAGGCTTAAGGGTTGGAAAAGTAGTAAATGTCAAACGCAAGGATTCAGGTATTTTCCAAGACGTCGATATAATGCCTTTTGTTGATTTTGAAAAATTAGAAGAAGTTCTAATTATAATAACCCCTCCCAATGAGAAAAAAGATGACTGATATTTTATTTAATTTTTTTTTCTTTTCCTGTCTTATCCTTATTCAGTCTTTTTTTTTAAATAGTTTTGGATTTTATGATATTTTACTGCCATGGATTTTTTATTATTACTCTGTTTCAGAAGATAAAGTACGAGTCTTTTTACTTTGTGCACTTGCAGGCTATTTAAAAGACTCTTTGTCTGGCGGTGTGTTTGGAGTCTATATATCAACATATTTATGGTTTTTTCTTGTTTTGAGGTTAAGCTCTTTTTTTCTTAATTTGAATAACAGAGTTTTTATTACATTTTTTGGAGTTTTAGGGGTTTTTATTAATGGTTTTTTTCTCTTTGTTTCAAATTATAAATGGTTTTTTAACCCTGTTTTTTTAAACGAAGTTTTAAATTTGTTTTTTATAGAACTTTTATGCTGTTTTTTTAGTTTTTTTCTTTTCTTTTCTTTTTTTGTTAAAATCAGAGATTTTATGATTTTAATCCAATCTCTCATCAAAAGTAAGTTTGCACAATTATCAAGGATATAATTTATGGCCTTTCGTATTGATGGAAATCCAGAACCTGAGTGGTTTAGGGGCAGACTTAATATACTTTTGATATGGATAAGTGCAGCTTTTTTTATTTTGGGTTTAAGGCTTTTCTGGCTTCAGGTTATAAACGGTGAAAATTACAGAAAACTTTCTATTAATAATAGTGTAAGAATTCAAAGGATTGCTCCTGCAAGGGGTTTGATTTTTGACAGAAATGAAAAGCTTATTGTAGATAATAGACCTTCTTTTAATGTAAAAATAGTACCAAAGGATGCAGGCTCTATTGATGAACTTTTGGATAGATTATGCCAGATAATTGAGATTAGCGAAGATACAGCAAAGGAACTTAAAAATGCTCAGATTTATACTCCTTTCAAGGCTATAACAATTGCAGATGATGTTGACAGGGATGTTGTTGCAAAAATAGAAACAAATCAGTTTTTTTTGCCCGGTACTTTTATAAGTGTTGAACCAAAACGGGATTATCTTTTTCCAGGAATTGCTTCCCATGTGATTGGATATCTTGGAGAAGCGGATACAGATTTTTTAAGGAGTAAAAAGAATATCCCCCTAAGAGTCGGCGATTATGTAGGCAAATCAGGCATAGAGAAAAAATTTGAGGATTACCTGAGAGGAGAATACGGAGGTGCTCAGGTTGAAGTCAATGCAAGAGGCAAAATTATGCAGGTAATCAGCGAAATTCCTCCAACCCCTGGGGATAATATTACCCTTACAATTGATCTTGAACTTCAAAAATATGCTGTTGAACTTTTAGGCGAAGAAGCTGGAGCGGTTGTTGCCATGGATCCAAATAGTGGAGAAGTCCTTTGTATGGCAAGCACTCCTGTTTTTAATGAAAATCTTTTTGTAACAGGAATGACCGATCTTCAGTGGAAAGAGCTTATAGAAAATCCTTTAAGGCCTCTTGAAAATAAGGCTATTCAAGGTAAATATCCCCCTGGTTCTGTTTTTAAAATGATTCCTGCTGCAGCAGGGCTTGAAGAAGAACTTATAACTGCAGATGAAAAATATTTTTGTTCAGGAAGATATTTTTATGGAGACAGGTTTTTTAGATGCTGGAATAAATATGGTCATGGGAACATCAATATAAAAGAAGCTCTTATAGAATCATGTGATGTTTATTTTTACAAGCTTGGGATAAAGCTTGGGGTCGATAAACTTGCCGAATATGCAAGGCTTTTTGGTCTTGGCAGTAAAACTGGAATTGAAATTGATAATGAAGAAGCTGGAATTGTACCGGATTCAAAGTGGAAGATGCAAAAGTTTGGTAAAAGCTGGCAGGGTGGAGAAACTTTGTCCGTTGTAATAGGGCAGGGTTATAATCTAGTGACTCCTCTTCAGATGGCTGTGATGACTTCGGCTTTTGCCAATAAAGGGAGTCTTGTAAAACCTTTTCTTGTAAAAAAAATTGTCAGTTCCAAAGGAAAAACAATAAGGGATGTTAGAGAAAGCAAAAAAAAGGATATTGGAATAAATAAAGATTATTTGAAAATTATAAATGAAGGTCTTGATATGGTTGTAAATTCACATTCAGGTACAGGGTTTTCAATCAAATCAGACAAAATACGAATAGCAGGTAAAACAGGAACAGCACAGGTAGTAAGCAGTGAGAAGTACAAAATGAGTAAAGGCAAAAGAAAAAAATGGCTGCCCCATGCATGGTTTATTGCTTTTGCACCTGTTGAAGATCCAAAAATTGCAGTCGCAGTTTTGGTTGAGCATGGGGAGCACGGTTCAGGGACTGCGGCACCTATTGCCAAAAAAATTATTGAAAAATATTGCCTTGGGGAGATCAATGATTGATAAAAAGCTTTTTGCCAATTTTGACTGGGTATTGTTTATTTTAATAATTGCACTTTTTTTTATCAGTCTTGCTGAAATTTACAGTGCTACTCACAAAGAAGGAATAATTTACGGTTCTGATTTTGTGGTCAAGCAGGGTATATGGTTTTTAGGCGGAATAATAATATTTTTTATTTTGGGTGTTATTGATTATCATTTTTATGAAAGATGGTGCCTTTTTTTTTATTGGGCAGTTAATTTAAGCCTGGTTTATGTAATCTTTGAAGGAAGGCTTGCTGGAGGTTCTCAAAGGTGGATTTCCTTAGGATTTATGAATCTTCAGCCTTCTGAGCTCGCCAAGATAGCTTTGGTTCTTGTCCTTGCAAGACATTTTTCCAAAAATTTATTTATTAAGGGAGTAGGGCTAAGGCAGCTTATAATGCCCATTTTTTACACAATGGTTCCTTTTATTCTTATTTTAAAACAGCCTGATCTTGGGACAGCAGGTACTCTTGTGCTTATTGCAGGTTTGATAATTCTTTTTGTAAAAGTGGGAAAGAAAACTCTTTGGTCATTAATAGGTGCTGGCAGTATTTTGACAATTGTCTTTATAATGTTTTTTCTTAAGGAATATCAAAGGAAAAGAATTATTAGCTTTTTAAACCCGGGACAGGACCCACTTGGGGCAGGGTATCACATAATTCAGTCTAAAATTGCCATAGGATCTGGAATGTTTTACGGTAAAGGCTATTGTGAAGGCACACAAAATGCACTTTCATTTTTGCCTGAACAGCACACTGACTTTATTTTTTCAGTTTTTGCAGAGGAATGGGGGTTTTTGGGGAGTATACTTTTCCTTTGTCTGTATTTTTGTATTTTAGTATGGGGGCTTAAAATAGCAGGGAGCTGCAGGAGCAGATTTGGAATAATTACGGGCGTCGGTCTTGTTTCAATTGTTTTCTGGCAGCTTTTTATCAATCTCGGGATGGTTATGGGTATTTTTCCTGTAGTTGGAATGCCTCTTCCGCTTGTAAGTTATGGAGGAACATCTGTAATAACAATAATGTCTGGAATGGGTATTTTGATGAGTATAAGTATGAGAAGATTTATGGCAAGATAAAATTACCAATAGTCAATTTATTAAAACTAAAGGTTTTTAATGTAAAATGAATAAAAAGAGAAGATAACCATAAAAAATCATCATTATGGATTAAATGAAGTAAATAATTACTGAATTTTAATTCAGGATCTTTAAAAATCAGTATTTCCCAAAAACAAATTGACATTTTACGATAAAAAGTGATAGTAGCGAAAATTAAAAAACAATTGTTAATAATTTTAATAGGTGTTTTCAGGAGGGGTTATGTCTGTTGATATTAGCCTGAATAGTTCAATTATTATTCAGATTGTCAATTTTGTGGTGTTGATTATTGCATTGAATGTTGTCCTTTATAAGCCTATCAGAGGTATTGTTTCCAAAAGAAAGGCTGTTGTAGACACATTATCAGAGGATGCTAAAAAAGCTGTCTATAATGCAAGGCAAAGTGAAATTAAATTTCGGGAAGATATTAAGTCTGCAAGAATTGACGGTGCAAGAAAAAAAAATGAGATTATTGAAAAGGCTTCTGAAGAGGAAAGTAAGATTTTGTCTGATCTCCAAAAAGAATCAATGGCAAAATTTAATGAAGTCAGGGAGAAATTAAGTAAGGAAACTGAGGCTGCAAGAGCTTCATTGGAAAAAGATATTGGTGAATTTGCCTCACAAATTGCAAAAAAAGTTTTGGGGAGGGCCGTTTGATGAAGATTGGAAAAATTTTATTTTTTCTTCTTCCTCTGCTGCTGGTTTTTGCTGGATCTGTTTTAGCAGAAGCCGAAGGCGGATCTCACGGAGGCGGATGGGGTACCATTGACAACTACAAACTGCTTAACTTTGCAGTGCTTGTAGCTGTTTTATTTGTGCTTTTAAAAAAGCCTGCTTCAAATTTTTTCAGCCAGAGAGTTGAAAATCTTAAAACTGAAATTTCAGAACTTGAAGCTAAAAAAGAGCAGGCTGAAAAAGATTTGCACGAATATCAGAAAAAAATGGAATCCCTTGACGAAGAAGTTAAAACAATAGTCAAAACCTACGTGGAGCAGGGAGAAAACGCCAGAGAAAAGATTCTTGCCGAAGCAAAAAAATCGGCTGAAAAACTACAATCTCAGGCAGAAAAGAAAATTGAGCAGGAGTTTAAACTGGCCAGGGAATCGCTTTCTAAGGAGATTATTGAAAAGGCTGTTGCAGAAGCGGAAAAACTGATCAGTGAAAACATCAATGAGCAGGACCAGGAAAAAATTATTTCTGATTATATCGGAAAGGTGGTGGCATAATGAAAAATATTGTTGTGGGTAGACGTTATGCCAAGGCACTCATGCTTATTGGACAGTCAGACAATAAAGTTGATGAGTATGCAAAAGAAATTTCTGCAGTTGCAGAAGTTTTTGAGTCTAACAAAACGCTTTCAGATTTTCTTTTGAATCCTGTTTATGGACGTTCAGACAGAAGACAGCTTTTGCTTAAAGTTGTAGAGAGTCTGTCTGTGTCAGACACAATGAAAGCCTATGTTATGCTTTTGTTTGACAAGAGAAGGATAGGACTTGTTTCGGAAATCAACGAAAATTACCAGAAGCTGGCAGATGAAATAAAAAATATAGGTAGAGCTGTTATTACATCTGCCTCACCTCTTTCTGAAGACACAGTTGATAAGTTGAAAAATGCTCTTTCTGCCAAAACAGGAAAGCAAGTTGAGGTTGAGCTTAGAAACGATCCGGGAATTATTGGTGGTATTATCACTGTTATAGGTGACCTTGTCTATGACGGAAGCATTAAAACACAATTGGAAAACATGAAAGAATCTTTTAAAAGGGGTGAAGTAAGCTGATGGAAATCAAAGCAGAAGAAATAAGCCAAATTATCAAAGATCAGATTAAGGGTTTTGACAAGTCGGTTGACCTCGCGGAAACCGGTGTTGTTTTGTCTGTAGGTGACGGTATTGCCAGAGTCTACGGTCTTGAAAATGTAATGGCTCTGGAACTTGTTGAATTCCCTGGAAATCTTATTGGTCTGGTTTTAAACCTTGAAGAGGATAACGTCGGTGTTGCTCTTATGGGTGAAGACACTCTTATCAAGGAAGGCGACATTGTAAAAAGAACCGGTAAAATTGCTCAGGTACCTGCTGGTCCTGAACTTCTTGGAAGAGTTGTTGATACACTTGGAAATCCAATAGACGGAAAAGGGCCTATTGAAGCCAAGCAGTTTAATAACATAGAAAGAATTGCTCCAGGTGTTGTTGATAGAAAAAGTGTTCACGAGCCAATGTATACAGGTATAAAGGCTATTGACGCTATGATTCCTGTTGGAAGGGGACAAAGAGAACTTGTTATTGGCGACCGTCAGATCGGTAAAACAGCGATTGGCGTTGATGCTATAATTAATCAGAAAAACAGCGGCGTTAAATGTGTTTATGTTGCATGTGGACAGAAAAAATCTACTGTTGCACAAGTAGTTTCAGTTCTTGAAGAACATGGAGCTATGGAATACACAACAGTTGTAGCTGCATGTGCAAGTGACCCTGCACCGCTTCAGTATCTTGCTCCATATGCAGGATGTGCTATGGCAGAATATTTTATGGACAATGGCGAGCATTCACTGATTGTCTATGATGACCTTTCAAAACAGGCTGCTGCTTACAGACAGGTTTCTCTTCTTCTTAGAAGACCTCCAGGACGTGAAGCATATCCTGGTGATGTTTTCTATAACCATTCAAGACTTCTTGAGCGTTCTGCAAAATTAAGTGATGAACTTGGTGCTGGATCAATGACAGCACTTCCTGTAGTTGAAACTCTTGAAGGTGACGTTTCTGCATTTATTCCAACAAACGTTATCTCAATTACAGACGGACAGATTTACCTTGAACCAGGACTTTTCTTTTCAGGTGTAAGACCTGCTGTTAACGTTGGTATTTCAGTTTCCAGGGTTGGTGGTTCTGCACAGGAAAAAGCAATGAAAAAAGTTGCTGGTACTCTTCGTCTTGATCTTGCTCAATACAGAGAACTTGAATCTTTTGCAGCCTTTGGAAGCGATCTTGATGCAGCTACCCAAAGACAGCTTAAAAGAGGTGAAAGACTTGTTGAAGTTCTAAAACAGCCTCAATACAAGCCTCTTCCTCTTGAAAAGCAGGTTTCAATTATTTATGCAGGTACAAAAGGTTATCTTGATAAATATGAAAAAAATCTTGTTCCAAAATACGAAGCAGGACTTTATCAGTTTATAGAAGACAGATTCCCTAAAATTTTTGAAAATATTATTGCCGATAGACAGATTTCAGATGAAACAGAAAATCTGCTTAAGGACGCTCTGGCTGCGTATGCAGAAGAGTTTGAGGATACAATTAAATAATTTTAATTCAATAAGGTTGATTTAAATGGCTACACTAAAGGATCTCAAACTTAAAATCACCGGGGTTAAAAAAACAAAGCAGATTACCAAAGCTATGAACATGGTTGCTGCTTCAAGACTCAGGGGAAGCCAGAGAAAAATTGATGCGTTCAGGCCCTATGCAGAAAAATATACTGAAGTTCTAGAAAGCCTGGCAGAAAAAGCTACCAATATTTCGTCAAAGCTTCTTGATACCCGTGATGAAATTAAAACTGTACATATAATAGTATGTACATCTGACAGGGGTCTTTGCGGTGCTTTTAATGAATCGCTGCTTGATAAAACAAAAGAGCTTGTTGATAAAAATTCTGATAAAAACATTACAATAACTGCTTTTGGTAAAAAGGGCAGAGACTGGTCTGCAAAAAAAGGGATGAATGTTCTTAATTCACACCTTAATGTTATAGGAACTAATTTTGGTTTTGAAATTGCTGAAAGATCAGGAATGGATATTATCAATCTTTTCCTTTCCGGAGAAGCTGATGAAGTTTATATGGTTTATTCAGAGTTCCAGAGCATGAGCAGACAAATTTCTTCAATTGCTAAAATTCTTCCCATAGAAAGGCCTCAGCCAGAGGAAGAGGAAGCATCTGAAGAAGGCTACCTTGCAGAACATATATGTGAACCATCACCTGAAGCTGTATTGCAGGAAATGCTTCCAAGAAGTGTTCAAATTCAGATTTTCAGAGGACTTCTTGAAACCTCAGCAAGTGAGCATGCCGCAAGGATGGTTGCAATGGATAATGCAACAAGAGCATGTAATGACATGATTAAAGATCTTAACAAGCTTTATAATAAAACAAGACAGGCAGCTGTTACAGCCGATTTAATGGATATTGTCGGCGGAGCAGAAGCATTGAAAGGCTAATTCTTTTTAATTGGAGGCATATAAAATGGCAGAAAATACAGGTAGAATTAGGCAGGTCGCAGGACCTGTTGTTGACGTGGAGTTTGAGCCCGGAAAACTTCCACAAATTCTAACCGCATTAAAAATAACTAACCCTACTATTAATGATAAACCTGATAACCTAGTATGTGAAGTTGCTCAGCATCTTGGAGATAACCTTGTAAGAACAATTTCCATGGGTGTTACAGACGGTTTGGTAAGAGGTATGGAAGTTAGAGATACAGGAGCACCTATTACTATGCCAGTTGGTGCTGCTGTTCTTGGAAGGGTTCTAAATGTAACTGGCGATCCTGTTGATGGTTTAGGCGAAGTTTCAAGAGAAAAAGTAATGCCTATTCACAGACTTGCACCTGATCTTGTTGATCTTGATACTTCTGTTAAGGTTCTAGAAACAGGGATTAAAGTTATAGACCTTCTTGTTCCTTTCCCAAGAGGCGGTAAAATGGGACTTTTTGGAGGTGCTGGTGTTGGTAAGACTGTTATTATGATGGAAATGGTTAACAACATTGCTATGCATCACGGCGGTGTTTCTGTTTTCGGCGGCGTTGGAGAGCGTACAAGAGAAGGTAATGACCTTTATGAAGAAATGAAGGAATCTGGGGTTCTTCCAAAAGCATCACTTGTTTATGGACAGATGACTGAGCCTCCTGGAGCCCGTGCCAGGGTTGCTCTTTCAGCTCTTACATCAGCTGAATATTTCAGGGATGAAGAAGGCCAGGATGTTTTGCTTTTTATTGACAATATTTTCCGTTTTTCCCAGGCAGGATCTGAAGTTTCAGCTCTTTTAGGACGTATGCCTTCTGCTGTTGGTTATCAGCCAACACTTGCTGAAGATATGGGTGACCTTCAAGAACGTATTACTTCAACTAACAAAGGTTCTATTACATCAGTTCAGTGTGTTTATGTTCCTGCTGACGACCTTACTGACCCTGCACCAGCAACAACATTTGCCCATCTTGACGGTACTGTTGTTCTTTCTCGTGCAATTTCTGAACTTGGTATTTATCCTGCTGTTGACCCTCTTGATTCTACATCCAGAATTCTTGATGCTAATGTTCTTGGAGAAGACCACTATAACACAGCAAGAACTGTTCAGGTTATTTTGCAGAAATATAAGGATCTTCAGGATATTATTGCAATTCTTGGCGTTGATGAATTATCTGATGAGGATAAGGTCATTGTTTCAAGAGCAAGGAAAATTCAGAGATTTCTTTCCCAGCCTTTCCATGTTGCAGAGCAGTTTACAGGCATGAAAGGATGCTATGTAAAGATAGAAGACACTATTAAGTCTTTTAAAGGGATTTGTGAAGGTAAATATGACGATCTTCCCGAGCAGGCTTTTTATATGGTCGGAACCATTGAGGAAGCAGTTGCCAAAGCTGAAAAGATGGCAGCTGAAGACTAATTGTAAAAGGGGGAATTATGGCTGGAAAAATCAGTCTCGAAATTGTCACCCCTGAGCGTATAGTTTTAACCGAGGAAAATGCTGAAATGGTTGTTTCTCCCGGTGAACTTGGGGATTTTGGTGTATTAGCAGGGCATACTCCTTTTCTGACATCTCTTAGAACAGGCTCATTAAGATACCTTACAAAAGACGGTCAGGAAAAAATAGTTTTTATCAAAGGTGGATTTGCTGAAGCTCTTCCAAGCAAGGTTACTATTCTTGCAGATGCAGCTGAAACTAAAGAAAATATTGATCTACAAAGGGCAGAAGAAGCAAAAAAGAGAGCTGAAAAAAGACTAAATGCTGATATGCCTGATGAGAAAACAGATTTTGAAAGAGCTAGAACTGCCTTAAGAAGAGCAGAGGCAAGAATAAAGGTTGCTCTTTTATAAATTAGATTAAATTAAATTTTTGATTTTTTTAAAGACCGCTCCCAAAAGAGCGGTCTTTTTTTAGTATGGGATTAAATATTTGGTATTGCTATTACAATTATTCCAGGAAATGAAGTATCATTTTTTCTGTCTGCTAGTTTCAGATAAAGAGAAACTTTAAGTAATTTTTTGTCTGAATAAATATTTGCATCGACAAATCCATAATCAATTTTTTTGCTTAAAATATTTCTCCATATTGCATAGTAACGCTTTCTAGATTCATGATCAAAAATTGAATCAAGATTTAGGCCTTTAATATCAGAAATTTTTGAGGGGAAATAATTTTTCCATGTGTTATTTAAAAAAATTATTTTTCCCGAAAGATTGCACCAGAAAAAAAGGATTGGAGAGTTGTGAAAAAATTTTAAATAATTTGAATAAAGATTTTTTAAAAGATATATTTTTTTTTCGGAAAGGTCGATTTTGCTGTTAAATTCAGTTTCAAGGTTTCTTAATTGAGAATTAAAATTGGACTGAAGTAAATCTATTCTAGTTTCATATTTTGAAATTTTTTCTTCAAGATTTTTTTCTCTTGTAATATCAATTGCAATGCCACCAATAAGAGTTTCTCCTGTTTCTGAATTTACCGGAAATTTGATTTTTTTAAATATTGCACTACACCCGCTTATTTCAGGAACAGAATCAATTGTTTCAATTTTGCCTTCTCTCATTGCTTTGAGATCTTCCATTGTATATTTAGAAACAACACATTCAGGCACATCATTTTTCATTTTTGAAGAAAGGGTATTAAGTTTATATGATTTGAGCATATAATTATTGGCATATATATACTGGCCTTTTGAATCTTTTAAAAATACAGCTCCTGGGATATTTTCAAGAATAGTTTTATATTTTTTTTCAGATGCTATTAATTTTCTGTTGGCATTTATTACTTCAGTTTCTTCCTCTGCATACCATAAATTACCAATTAAATTGTTATTGTAGTCGTGTACTTCATCATTTTTTATATTAAAAATATGTGTTTTGTTTGATTGAAGCCTTCTTTCAATTAAGGTGTTTTGGTTTGTTTTTATATCTTTAGCGATAATATTTATTAAAAAATTAAGCTTTTCAGGCAGTTCTCCTGGTTTTTTACCTATAAGTGTTTTTTTATCAACAGAGCCAGCCAGAATTTTTGTAAAAAAGGCATTATTACCGTAGATGAATTTTTTTTCTTTGTCTGTAAACCAGATTGGATAGGGAAGTTTCTCAAGAATAAGGCTTAAATCAACATTTAGATCATAGTTAGAGCCACATTCTAAAGAAAGAAAAGTGTTGTCTGACTCGCTTGATTTAATTTTAATTTGAACAAGGGCTTCATTTTTATCATCAGAGTTTATTTCAGACATATCTATTGTTACAGGAAGCCATGTTTCTTGGGAAGTTCTTAATTTAATTTTAAGGTCGCACACAGGATATTTAGATATCTGGATGTTTTCAAAATGCCTTAAAAATTCATTGTTTTTTGATTTAACAAAGGCTGTAAAAGGAAGATTTATTGTTTCTGCCGAAGAATAGCCTATCAAATCTTCAAAACCAGATGAGCAAAAAATTATTTTTGCGTATTTATCAATTATACAAAGAGGTTTTGCCTGTGTTTTCTTGATTTTGTGATGTTCTTCTCTGGGCAGATTTAAATTTGTGTTTATTTTATTGATTATCTGACCAATAAGTCTAGCAGAGGCTTCTATTCCTTCTATTTCTTCTTTTGTCCAGACTCTTACCTTTTGGCAGTCTGCAAGTGCAAGGTTACCGTATAGTTTTTTCTCTGAAAAAAGAGGAATAAGAATAAATGATTTTATGAGGTGGTCTTTTAAAAGTAGCTCATCTGATTCATGGAGTTCTTCAACTTTTTTTTGATATATTTCTCCCCTGGACATCAGGTTAAATACTACATCTGAATATTTATATTTATGGAGTGCAGAGTTTTTTCTTACATTAAATAGCCCTGGTGAATTCCATTCATAGGTGAGTTCCATAAGGTTGGAGCCATAAGTGTTTTTAGTATTTTTGAATATAATGACCCTGTTTGCCCTGGCAGCAATACCCAGATGTCTTAAAATATCAAAAATAATAGATTCTTTAATATTATCTGAAGCCTGAATTATTTTTTCTGAAGAAAATGTCAAAGCCTGAAGAATTGCATTTTTTTGGAGTTCTGGCTGATTTGTTTTTTGAGGTTCTTCATTTTTATTAATTTTTGTTAAAATAATGCTATAGCCTATGACTATACCATCTGAAGAAATTTTTTTCAGCATTTTAAGGTCTGCTGAAATAAATTGATTTTGTTTGCAAAGAATAAAAACCGGGATAGAGTTTTTATTTTTACTCGAAAGATTAGCTGCATTATCAACAAAAAGTGGAGAATTGTTATCTTTTTGAGAATAGATAAAATAAGATAGCTGTTCTCCATATATAGTATCAGGAGATCTTTGGGTAATTTTTGAAAATTCGTCTGTAATGTTAATAATTTTACCAAAAAGATCTGTTTCAATAAATGCTAGTTCAGGCAATTCTTCTTTTATTGTGGGAGGATAAAAATGTTTTAAAAAATTTTTAACGTATTCTTCGTTAAATTGTTTTTTTGAATTATCGTTTGGATACATATTTTTTCTGCAGTTTAGAGTTTTAAAACCAATTATATATAAGATCTAAATTGAGTATTTTGTTTTGTATATGCAATTACAAATTGTTTAAGAATATTGAGATTTATTCCTGATTTAACTTAATGAAGTAGGTGCACAAAATTTAAAAATCCTCAGTTTAGGAAATTATTTGCTTTAAGATTCAATCTTAAACTATAGATTATAGTTTAAAAAAATAAAAGTAAAATCAATTAATTAATCTTTAAATAAATACTAATACCTTTGTTGTTTTATAACTGTGAAATATAAAAAAGGTTTTATAAATTGAGGATTCATTTCTTATGGATGATTTCAGGTTTTTAATGAAATAAATACTAATTTTACCTGAAACATCCTCTGAAATGAAATTTGTTTTATCATAAAAGCCTGTTGGTTTATTTGAAATTTAAGGGTTACACAGCTAATTAAGCTTTAAAAAAGTTAAGTATTTTTTTGTCGGTTTTGAAATCAGATTCCAAATTTAATCCTTAAATAAATATTGGCACACTTAAATTTACCATTTTTATTTAAGTGAACAAAAAAATTTTTTTAGGTTTGACCTTAAATATTTTTAAAATCAAATTGAATTTGAACAAACCCAATTTTAGTCAGCTTCTTTTCTTAAAAAAGTTGGTACATCAAGCTTATTTTTTATCTTGCCTTTATTCCTATAAAATGCAGGCTTATCAAGGATTTCTGTAAACTTGTTTCTTTCTTCTTCGTTGAAGTGAGTATCTTGTCCTTCAACTTTACTTGTGCATTTGATTACCGGATCATTTCTTAGTTTTCTGTATTTGACAATATTTTCTGAATTAAAATCAGATGTGTCAGAAATTTCGGTTGAAGTTGCAGGTCTTATTCTCCCTCTTGTAGGAGTATTGGCTTTACTTCTGGAATAAAAAGATTCATTGTCAAAGCCGTTTGAAGCAGTTTTTGCAGATTCAATACCTGTTGCAATGACTGTAATCTGGATTTCATCTTCTAAATTGTCGTCAATAGCCTGTCCCCAGATAAGATTGACGTTTTCCCCTGCATCCTGATAAATTCTATCCATTGCTTCGGTAAGTTCAGACATGGCAAGATTTTCAGATGAAGTTATATTAACAAGAATACCCGTTGCACCTTTTATTGATATATCATCAAGAAGAGGATGTGATATTGCTTTTTCAGCAGCTTCAGAAGCTCTTGTTTCTCCAGATGCAGTTCCAATACCCATAAGAGCAATTCCTGCATCAGTCATTATTGTTTTAACATCTGCAAAATCCAGGTTTACAAGGCCTGGCTTAAAAATTAAATCTGAAATACCTTTTACAGAATGATGGAGTATTTCATCTGCTTTTCTAAACATTTCAACTACAGTTGCATTTTTTGGAGCAAATTTAGTAAGCTTGTCATTAGGAATTGAAATTACTGTGTCAACCATTCCCCTTAACTCTTCAAGACCTTGCTCTGCCTGCTGCTTCCTTCTTTTGCCTTCAAATGAAAAAGGCTTTGTTACAACAGCTACAGTGAGAATATTCATTTCTTTGCAAATTTTTGCAACAACAGGAGCAGCTCCTGTTCCTGTACCTCCGCCAAGTCCTGCAGCAATAAAAACCATATGTGCATCTTTAAGTGCTTCTCTTATTGCATCAGCACTTTCAAGTGCAGACTGTTTTCCTTTTTGGGGATCGGCACCTGCACCAAGGCCAAGAGTGGTGGTTGTTCCAATTTGAAGTTTTACAGGAGCTTTTGATTTTTCAAGATCTTGGCCATCTGTGTTTGCTACAATAAATCTTACTCCTTCAAGTTCAGACTCGATCATATTGTTAACTGCGTTTCCGCCGGCTCCGCCGACACCGATTATTTTCAGCTTGGCAGCAGTTTCATTTTCTACATATGAAAAATTCATGATTGCCTCCTTATATATGAGCCGTTTTGTTTTTTTATTTAAACCAGTCTATTATTTGTTGGAAAACTTTTGTTGCCTTGTTTTTTTTCTTTTGGGTCAGTCCATGCTCACTGATTTCTTTTGCACCGTATTTGACAAGTCCTGCAGCTGTTGCAAATTCTGGTTTGTTAACCATCTCAGTTAAACCGTTAAGGTTTGAGGGCTTGCCTATTCTAACCGGTGCATTTAAAATAGATTCAGCAAGTTCTGTAATTCCTTTCATGTTTGCAGTTCCGCCGGTTATAACAAATCCTGACGAAATTTCATCCTGCATTCCTGCCCTGTAAATTTCGTCATATAAAAGGGAGAAAATTTCTTCAGTTCTTTTTTCAAGTACTTCACACAAAATTTGTCTGTGGGTTTCATTGCCTTCTTTTTTACTCATTGAAGGAATTTTTATAAGTTCATCAGCATCTATGTGTGCAGATATGCATTCACCTTGTTTGATTTTCAGTTCTTCTGCATCATGAACGGTTGTTCCCATTACTATTGAAATGTCTTTTGTAAGAGTATTTCCACCGATTGGAAGTATATAGGTATATTTTATGTTTCCACCTGAAAAAATTGACATATCAGCTGAGCTTCCACCAAGGTCAATTAGAGCAACGCCATGCTCTTTTTCTTCATCTGTAAGTACAGCACTTGCTGCTGCAAGGGGTTCAAGTACTATTTTTCTTACTTCCATATCTGCATTATGCACACATTTGTAAATATTTTGGATAAAGCTTGATGGCCCGGAAACAAGATGAACTTTAACTTCAAGTGTTCCACCTGCCATTCCTACGGGGTTTTGTATACCATGCTGTTCATTTACAATAAACTCCTGGGGTAAAACATGAATTATTTCAGAATCTTTTTGAAGAGTTTTTGATGATATAAGGGCAGTGGCCTGTTCAATAACCCTTTCTATATCATCTTTTTTTATTTCACTGTTATTTGTCATTATTACTCCGGTTCCGGAGTATCCTTTAATATGCTGTCCTGAAATACCTGCATAAACTTCTGATATTTCGCAGTCTGCCATAATTTCTGCTTCATCAACCGCTCTTTTTATGGCGTTTACTGTTGAGGTAATATCAACAATTGCACCTTTTTTTATTCCAGTAGAATTTTCCTCTCCAATCCCTATAATCTGAACCTCGTTATTTATTACCTCTCCTACAACAGCTCTGACTTTTGTTGTGCCAATATCTAAACCTACAATTATTTCACCTTTGTGTGCCAATTTTTCCTCCTTCTTTTAGCCCATAGCAGGAAAGGGTTTCAAAATTACCCGGTTTTTATTTGATAAATCAATTTTTTCGATTTTTATGTCATTGAATTTTTGGTTTATATAGTATTTTACTAAATTTAAATTTTTTATTATTCCTTCAAACTCATTAAAACCAATAATAATTTCATTAAAATCACCAGCATTAAATAAAGTTATTCCCATATCTTTATCAAGATGGATTGTGAAATTTTTTTTTTTGAAAAAATTTTTTTGTTTTGCTATATCAATTGCAAGGCAAAAAAAATAATTTTTTTTGCTTAAATCAATATAATTAAGTCCAGTTATTTCGGGAATATCAAATAAGGCATCCTTTTTTTCATATTTTTTAAACAAATTTCCCTGAAAATTCAAAATATAAGTGTCTTTGAAATTGATTTTTGCACAAGGTATTTCTTCATTTATATCAATTTCAACTGTATCTGGAAGAATTCTTTTAACTTTTGCTTTTTTTATCCAGAGATTGTTTTCAAGTTTTGCTCTTAAAATGGAAATATTTATATTGAAAATATTATCATTTACATTAATTCCGGCAATTTTGCAAATCTCTTCATTATTTAGATGGTTATTCCCTTTAATATTAATTTGTCTAATTGAAAAGTCATTTGATTTGGTTACCATGTCATGAGCAAAAATAAAACAAGTCCCAAGCATAAAAATAAAAACTGCATGTGAAAAAAAATAAATAATTTTTTTCCAGTTTGGAATTCTTGTGTCAATATTTTTATCTTCCGACAATTTTAACCTCCGGTTCAAGTGTTACTTTGAACTTTTTGTTTACTTCTTCCTGCACAAAATTTTTTAGCTTTAAAATATCTGAAGCAGAGCAGTCTTTTTCGTTTATTATAAAATTTGCATGAATTTCGGATATTTTAGCTCCTCCAATTCTTTTTCCTTTGAGTCCAGCCTTTTCAATGAGCATTCCTGCCGGCAGATTATTTTCTGGATTTTTAAAAAAGCAGCCACAGCTTTTTTCTTTTATTGGCTGTGAGTTTTTTCTTGCTTTCATAAATTCTTTTGCTTCTTTAATTGTTTTTCCATCATTATTTTTTTTAAGTTTTAAAGTGCAGTCAAGTATAATAAAATCTTTGATATTGTTAAGTTGTATTTTTCTATATGAGGGATTTATTTCTTTTTTATTTAAAAAATATTTGTCTCCGTTAAAATCCATTATGTTAATTTTTTCTATGAGCGAAAAAATAGTTCCTTTAGTTGTGCCGGCATTCATAAAAACAGCACCCCCGATTGTTCCTGGAATTCCTATGAGGGCATTTAAGCCTGAATATCCTTTTATTGCACAATGCCAGCAAATTTTAGGAAGCATGGCTCCAGACTCGATAGTTAAATAAATTTCTTCATTATTTTGTTGTAATATTTTAAAATTATTGAAAAATTTTTTTAAGCATACAACAATTTTAATTCCGTTTTCATTTATTAATGTGTTGTTGCCTCCACCAAGTACAAAAAAATTTTCTTTTTTTGTTTTTAAGTGTTTTAAAATAATTGAAAGAGATTTTTCATCAGCCGGCTCAATAAAAAAATTTGCCAGGCTTTTTGTTTTAAAGGCGGTTTTTTCTCCAATATTTATATTGGAAGAAATATTGCCTCTAAATCCAAGGTTAAATATCTCTTTTTCAAGCATTTAAAAACTCCGATATATACTTTTCACCAAGTTTGTTTATGTTTCCTGCACCAAGTGTAAGAAGTACGGCATTTTCATTTTTTAAGTCTCTAAGGAAATCAAAAACTTCCTTTTCACTTGAAAAGGCATTTACGTTTTTATGGCCGTGTTTTTTTATGCCTTCGCAAAGAAAATAATTATCTATTCCCTTAATTTCTTTTTCCCCGGCAGGATAAATCGGCATTACAGCAAGCCTGTCACTTTCATAAAAAGATCTTGTAAAATCTTCAAAAAGAGATTTTGTTCTTGAATATCTGTGGGGTTGAAAAACAACTGTAATTATTTTTTCGGGATAGGCTTTTCTAATTGTTTTTAAGGTTGTTTGAATTTCTGTTGGATGATGTCCGTAATCATCAATTACAACAAGGTTTTTGTATTCGTATTTAATTTCAATTCGTCTTTGAACTCCTGAAATTTTTTCAAGTGCATCCTGAATTGTTTTGAAAGGAATATCAAGCTGGCATCCAAGTGCTATTGCTCCAAGGGCGTTTGAAACATTGTGTTCACCAGGCAGGTTTAGATTTATTTTTCCTTTAAGCTCACCTTTGTATTCAACGTCAAAATAGCTTTTAAGATTTGAAAAAACTATATTTTTAGCTCTGAAATCAGCCTGTTTTTGAAGGCCGTAGGTTATATATCTTTTTTTTATTTCAGGTATTATGTCCTGGATATATTCATTGTCAAGACAGATTATGCTCATCCCGTAAAAAGGTGTTTTATTGATAAATTGTAAAAAATCTTTTTTAATATTATCAATGCTTTCATAGTAATCAAGATGTTCTCTGTCAATATTTGTAACTATTGAAAATGATGGAGTCATTTTAAGAAAAGATCCGTCAGATTCATCTGCTTCAGCAACAAGAAAAGTACCAAGCCCATATCTTGCATTTGTTCCAAGCCTTTTTAATTTTCCGCCTATAATTATTGTAGGATCAATTTTTCCTTCAATTAAAATTTCTGAAACAAGAGATGTTGTTGTTGTTTTGCCGTGTGCTCCTGCGATTGCAACGCCGTACTTAAGCCGCATTAGTTCGGCAAGCATTTCTGCCCTGGGAATAACTGGAATTCCTTTTTCTCTGGCATAGATTATTTCGGGGTTTGAATCTGGAACAGCAGATGAAATAACTACAACATCACTATCTTTGGCATTTTTTTCTTCATGTCCAATGAAAATATTGCCCCCAAGCTGCTTAAGCCTTTTGGTATTGCTGTTTTCAATTAAATCAGACCCTGAAACATTATAGCCCTGGGCAAGTAAAATTTCAGCAATACTGCTCATTCCAATTCCGCCTATCCCAACAAGATGAATATGATATGACTTGTCAAACATGATCTGTACTTAGTTTCCCTTTTATTAAATTATAAATTTTATTTGCAGCAAATGGATTAGACTGCTCCTTCATTTTTTTTGCCATTAAATCAAGAATAGCTTTATTTTCATAAAATTGATTAATAGCTTGAGCAAGTTTTTCTCCTGAAAGGTCTTTTTCTTCAATAACAACAGCAGCACCTTTATTTTGAAATTCAATACAGTTATGGAACTGATGGTTATGGGTTGCATAAGGGTAGGGAATAAAAATTGCCGGTATTCCAGCAGCTGATATTTCTGAAAGAGTTGAAGCACCAGCTCTGGAAACAATTAAATCTGTTTTTTTGTAAATATCAGAAATGTTTTTAAAAAAAGGTAAAACCTCACAATTGATATTTTGTTCCCTGTATTTTTTTTCAATTATTTCAAAAAAGGGTTCTCCTGTCTGATGTATAAAAAGAAAATTTTCAATTTTATTTATGTATTCAAAGCTTTCAATTACAGCGTTATTTATTGCTTTTGATCCCTGGCTTCCTCCGGTAATGAAAATTGTAAAGGGTGCATTATTATTTTTTTCTTTAATATTTTCAGCTATTTTTTGTCTAACCGGGTTGCCTGTAAAAAATCTCTTTTTTTTGGGCCCAAGCTTTGTATTTTCAAAGGAAACAAAATTTAATTTGGCAATATATGAAAAAAGTTTATTTGATTTTCCTGCAACAGAATTTTGCTCCTGAATAAAAACAGGAATATTTTTAAGCCAGGCAGCTATAATTACAGGAACGCCAACATATCCGCCTACGCCTATTACTGCATCTGCCTTGAATTTATCAAGTTCTTCAGATGCCTTTAAAATTGAAGATAAAATAGTAAAAATACTTTTTATTTTATTAAAAAAAGTTTGATTTACAAATTTCCCTGATTTTATTGATAAAGAAGCATATGGTTCGTTAGATAAAATTTTTTCTTCTATTTTGTTTCCTGTATTTAAAAATAAAATCTGGTTTTTTTTGTTTTGCAATACAAACTCATCAGCTATGGCTATACCAGGATAAAGATGCCCTCCTGTTCCACCGCCTGCAATTACTATGTTAAAATATTCTTTGTTTTTCATTTTGAGTTTGCCTTTATATTAAGAAGTACTCCTATTCCTGCCATATTCATGATAAGAAATGTTCCTCCATAACTTATAAAAGGAAGGGGAAGCCCTTTAGGAGGCAAAAGTGAAAGGGCTACCCCCATGTTTATGACAATGTGAATTGCAATTATTGAAATTATGCCAAATGCAAGAAGAGATCCGAATTTATCTTTGGCGTTTTCTGCAATTTTAAATCCTCTTATCAAAATTATCATGAAAAGAACAATAATAAGAAAAACTCCAATAAACCCTGTTTCTTCTCCAATAATTGAAAAAATAAAATCTGTATGTGACTCAGGCAGATATTCAAGTTTAAGAATCCCTTTTCCAAGCCCTTTACCAAATAAACCACCATTAATAAAAGCCTTTAAAGACATTGTAGTCTGGTATGAATGGGTTTGTGCATATTCCCAGGGGTTTAGATAGCTTATCAGTCTTGATATCCTGTAATCTTTTTGGATCATGAAGAAAAAACCAGCAGCACTTCCAGTAAAAGCAATCATAAGCATATGTTTAATTTTTGCTCCGCCAGCAAGAAGCATCAGCCAGATAATTGCTGCAATTATTATTATTGAGCCAAAATCTGGCTGTTTATATAAAATCAAAGCAAAAATTATAAACAGAATAAAATGGGGTAAAATACCCTCTGCAAATGAATCCATTTCATTTTCGTGTTTTGAAATTGTGTGTGCAAGATAAAGAACAATTGCATAAAATGCAAAAACTGAAGGCTGGAAAGACATAAAAGGAAGTTTAAGCCATCGTGAAGCACCTCCTACTTTGTGGCCAAGGGGTGTAATAAAAATTGCAAGTAAAAGAAAAATTGAAATAATAATTCCAATATAGGCAAGTTTTTTTAAATGATGGTATGGTGTAAATCTGAAAATAAATAAAAGAATAAGTCCCAAAAAAGCATGAGCAGACTGTTTTGTTACATAATAAAAAGGATTATTATAAATTTTATCACTAAAATGAAAACTTGCAGAATACAAAATAATAAGGCCAAAGCCTGTTATTAGAAAAAAAGAACCCCATAAAAGTGGGTCTTCCATAATTATTTTCTGATTTTTTATTTTAGTTTTAGCAGCCATTTTAAGCATTCCTTGACTTTTTTAATTCTTCAAATGAATTTTTAAAAACTTCTCCTCTGTGGCTGTAATTTTTAAACATATCAAAACTTGAGCAGGCTGGAGAAAGAAGAACAATTCCTTTTTCATCAAGATTTTCAAAGCCTTTTTCTAAAGCTTCTTTCATTGTGCCTGCAAAAATGGTTTTTCCTTTAAACCCTATCTGTTTATTTATTTTTTCAGCTGCTTCTCCAATTAAGATAAGATTTTTTACTTTTTTATTTACTGCCTCAGACATAAGACCATAATCATAGCCTTTGTCCTTTCCTCCAAGAATAAGTGAAATTGGCTCTTTAAGTCCTTCAACAGCTTTTATAACTGAATCAGGATTTGTTGCCTTTGAGTCGTCTATAAAGGAAATATTTTTTATTGATCCGATATATTCCATTCTGTGGGGTAAAGGATTAAATGTTTCAACTGCTTTTTTTATTCCTTCAATATTTGCCCCTGATTCAAGGGCTGTAAGAGCTGCAGCACTTAAATTATCAAGATTATGTTTTCCTTTAAGTCTGAAATTTTTAAGGCTTAAAGATTGTGTTTGATTATTAAATGATATTTCAAGTGTTTTTTCATTGGCAGATGCACAATTGAAATGTGGAGATAAGGTATTGAAATAACTTTTTTTAGCTTTAGTTTCAAAAATTAAATTTTCATTAAAATTTGTTATTGCTGTATTTTTATTAGTAAAATTTTTAAAAAGATCAAGTTTTGATTGTTTGTATCCTTCAAAATTTTCATATCTGTCAAGATGGTCAGGAGTAATGTTTAGGATCAATCCAACATTTGGGGAAAAGTTTATTGAAGTGTCTATTTGGAAACTTGAAACTTCAAGAACAAAAATATCATATTTATCCTGATCTAAAACAGCAGCAGAAAGCGGAGTACCAAGATTTCCTCCCCTGAAAACTTTTTTGCCGCTGTATAAAAGCATATCTGCTGTGAGCTCTGTTACAGTGCTTTTGCCGTTAGTACCTGTAATTGCAACAACCGGATTTTTAATAAAGGACCATGCTGTTTCAAGCTCTCCGGTTATTGTTTTTCCTTTTTTTTGAGCCTGTTTGTAAATATTTTCTCTTTGATCAATTCCAGGACTTAGTACAATAAGATCGCTATTTGTAACCATGGCTTCAAAATTATCTGAAATTTCAATTTTAATGCCTTTTTTTATAAGCATTTTAATTTCAGGATTTTCAAGTATATTTTTATCTCTGTCACACCCCTTTACATCAAATCCTTTTGAATGAAGAAGTTTTAATGCACAGATTCCTGATTTTCCAAGACCTGCAACAAGAGTTTTTCTGCTTTTAAAATCAATAATTGAAAACATGGCTTATCTTATCTTAAGTGTTGAAATTGCAATTAATGAAAAAATTATGGCAATAATCCAGAACCTGACTATAATTTTTGGTTCTCTCCATCCAAGCATTTCAAAGTGGTGGTGAATTGGTGCCATTCTGAAAAATCTTTTTCCTTTTGTAAGTTTGAAATAACCAACCTGAATAATTACAGAAAGAGCTTCCATAACAAAAACACCTCCAATTATTACAAGAAGAATTTCCTGTTTTGTAAGCACTGCAATAGTTCCAAGAAGAGCACCAAGTGGAAGAGAGCCTGTATCTCCCATAAAAATCTGAGCAGGGTTTGTATTGAACCACAAAAAACCAAGGCCGGCTCCGGCTATTGCTCCGCATAAAACTGTAAGTTCTGCACATCCCGGCACATAAGTTATCTGAAGATAGTCTGCAAGTTTTGCATGTCCTGCAACATAAGAAAATAAAAGGAATGTTGCAGCTGCAATTGTTACAGGTCCTATTGCAAGTCCGTCAAGTCCGTCTGTTAAGTTTACTGCATTAGATGAACCTGTTATTACAATAGCAGTAAAAAATATATACCCTATACCAAGATCAATTGTATGATCCTTGAAAAAAGGGAAATGAAGTTCTGTATTAAATCCTGGGGTTAGATAAATAAGAATTCCAGCAATCAGGGAAACGCAGATCTGCATTAAAAATTTGTTTCTTGCACTTAGACCGTCACCTTCTTTTTTTATCTGCTTTACATAGTCGTCTGTAAATCCTATGGCAGTAAATCCTATGGTTACTATTAATGTTATCCAGACATAAAATGTATCAAGTCTTCCCCATAAAAGTATGGAAAAAATAGTTGCACCAATTATTAGAAAACCACCCATTGTTGGAGTGCCTTTTTTATCATAATGACTAGAAGGGCCGCAGTCTCTTATAAACTGTCCAATCTGAAGTCTTCTCATAAATGATATAAATGGAGTTCCAAGCATAAGGCACAATAGAAAAGCCGTTAATCCAGAGTAGATAGTTCTAAATGTTATGTATTTAAAAATATTGAAAAAAGTAACTTCTGTATATAAGGGGTATAATAAATAATAAAGCATATTTACTCCGTTTTTTGTGTGAGATTTTCAATAATTGTTTCCATTTTTGAACCCCTTGAACCTTTTACAAGAACATAATCACCAGGCTGTAAGATTTTCAAAAGCTCATCTGATATCTGTTTATGGCTTCCTTTGTAAAGGATTGTTTTTTTGTCTGCTGAATTTTTTGCACCATTAATAATATTTTCTGCAAAGCTGCCATAGGCAAAAATTCCATCAAGGTCTAATTTTCCCAGTAATTCTCCGGCTTTTATGTGGTAAGTCATTGAATTTTTACCAAGTTCAAGCATATCGCCAATAACTGCAAATCCTCTGCTGCTTTTTTTTATATGTGCAAAGTCAGCTGCTGAAGCTTTTAGTGATTCAGGGTTTGCATTGTAAGTGTCATCAATAATAAAAATATCTTTTTTAAGGTCATGAATTGTAAAAAATCTTCCATTTGTTCCTTTGTAGTCTAAAATACCTTTTGCAATTTCATCTGGACTTATACCATAAACAGCTGCACAAAGAGCAGCTCCGGCAGCATTTTTTATCATTGTTTTGCCAGGTATATTAATTTTAACTGCAAATTTTTCTTTTATTGACCGGGTATTTATATTGAATTCTGCCATTGTATATGAATTTTCAAGTTTCATATTGGTTATAAAAAGGTCTGAATCTTTATTAAATCCAAATTTTAATACATTTATATCTTTCATATATTTTTCTAAAATTTTGTCTTCTTCATTAATTATTACAAATGAGTCTTTTTTCATTCCCTTTGTGATTGAGGCTTTTTCTTTTGCTATTTCTTCAATATTTTCAAAATATTCAATATGTGCCGGTGCAATTTTAGTTATAATTGCAATATCTGGAAGAGCTATTTTTGAAAGATATTCAATTTCCCCTTTACTGCTCATTCCCATTTCTATAACTGCAAAATCATGTTCTTTTGCAATGTCAAGAATTGTAAGCGGAACTCCAATATGGTTGTTAAAATTTTTTAAAGGGCCGTGTACCTTGAATTTTTGGCTTAAAATAGATTTTAAAATCTGTCTTGTTGAAGTTTTTCCAACTGAGCCTGTTATTCCAAAAATTTTTATGGCTGCTTTTTTTCTTTTATAATTTGCAATCTGGCCAAGGGCTTGTATAGAATTTCCTACTGAAATAAAAGATATCTGTTCAAAATTTTTTGTAAGTAATTCAAAATCTTTTTCTGCTATTATTCCTGAAATATCATTTTTAAGAGCATCTTTTATAAAATCATGGCCGTCAAAATTTTCTCCCTTAAGAGCAATAAATACTGAATTTTTACTTAAATTCCTTGAATCAGTAGAAATTTTTCCAGAAAAGGGGAGTTTCCCTTTTTTTATAATTTTTCCACCGCAGGCAAGTGCAAGTGTATCAATATCTTTAATAATAAAATCTCTATCTTCCATAAATTTTACTTACCTTTTCAAGAACTTCTTCCCTGTCATCAAAATGGTGCTTTTTAGTTCCAATGATCTGGTATGTTTCATGACCTTTTCCGGCAATTAAAATACAGTCATCTGGATTTGAAATTAAAAGAGCCTTTTCAATGGCTTTTTTCCTGTTTTTTTCTATTAAATAAAAATTTTTGTCAGTATTTGCTGTTTCAGCAAAATCCTTTTTTGGTAAAATGTTTTTCAGGCCATTTTCAATGTCATCAATAATTTCATCTTCATTTTCTGTTCTTGGATTGTCTGAGGTTATTATTGTAATATCAGCATTTTTGGCTGAAATTTCTGCCATCAATGGACGTTTTTTTCTGTCTCTGTCTCCGCCGCATCCAAAAACACAGATAAGCTTGTTTTTGCATAAGGGGCGAAGTGCTTTTAAAACATTGTCAAGTGCATCTGGAGTATGTGCATAATCTATAAAAATATATGGACGTTTATCATTTTTTACCTGTTCAAGTCTTCCTCTTACAGGCTTTGATGTTTTCAAAGCTTTAATGCAGTCTTCAATCCTTATATCTGAGAAAATACATGCACTTACAGCTGCTAGAATATTTTCAACATTGTGTCTGCCTGAAAGATTTGATTCAAAAAAATATTCTTTTTCATTGAATCTTAATTTGCCTGAGCTTTGATTCAGGTCTGTTTTTAAATCAAAAGCTTTTAAGCCTGCATTTTGTTTTGTTGAATATTCAATGAGTTTATTAAAATTATTGGTTTTTAGATAATTTGATATTGAATTTCCAATTTCATCGTCAATATTTAATGCGATAAAAGGCTTATTTTTTTCAAGTGCAGCTTTTTGTTTAATAAAATCTGATTTGACTTTTGCATATTCTTCCATTGTATTATGAAAATCCAAGTGATCCTGGGTAAGATTTGTATATACTATTGAACTAAATGACACATCTGCTGTTCTTCCAAGTGCTATTGCGTGGGAAGATACTTCCATTACAATATCTGTGACATTATTATTTTTCATGTCATTAATAATTTTTTGAAGATCTGCTGATTCTGGAGTAGTATTTGAACTTTCCTTTTCATAAAAACTGCCGTCATTTAAGGGGTATGCTATTTTTATTGTTCCAATAATCCCTGTTTTTCTTTTTTGGCTTGTTAAAATATCTGCTATAAGGGAGCATGTTGATGTTTTTCCGTTTGTTCCTGTTACACCTATTATATTTAACTCACTTGATGGAAAATTATAAAAAAGGGCAGAATAAAAAGAAAGTGCTCTTCTTGAGTCTGATACAACAATTTGAGGAATTTTAACTTTATTATTTTTTGTTTCACAAACTATTGCACATGCACCTTTTTCTTCAGCGGCTAAAACATAATCATGTCCGTTTGCAAGCTGTCCTTTTACAGCAATAAACAAGTCATCTTGCAAAACATTTCTTGAATCATAAGATATGCCTTTAAAATCAGGCAGATTTTTAGGAAATTCAATAATTTTAAATGGAGGATTTGAATTTATAAGTCTATCTGACTTCATTTGAGCCTTCCTTTAATGCTATTGTTATGCCTTTTGGAAGTATATTCATATATGAAAGGGCTTGGGATGCAATTTCCTTAAAAACCGGAGCTGCAACAATTCCTCCATAGTATTCTTCTTTTGGTTCATTTATTGCTATTACAATTGCTATTTCTGGATTTTTAGAAGGGGCAAATCCAAAAAAAGTTGAAATATATTTTTTTCTGGAATACTTTCCGTTTTTTTCAAGCTTCTGGGATGTTCCTGTTTTTCCTGCTGCTGAATATCCTGCTGGCATGGCATTTGTTCCTGTGCCTTCAACAATAGTTTTTTCCATGATTTCAGTAATTATTGCAGCTGTTTTTTTGGAAATTGCTCTTTTTTTAATTTTGGGAGAATTAGAAATTAATGTATTGCCGTTTTGGTCAGTAATTTTTTTTACAAGGTATGGCTTTAGAAGACTGCCGCCGTTTGCAATTGCTGATACTGCTGTTACAAGTTGAACGGTTGAAGCAGACATTCCCTGTCCAAATGAGATATTGCTTGTATCTACTTTTGTCCATTGCTGTGGAGGCCTTAAAATTCCGGATGTTTCCAAAGGCAGGTCAATTTCGGTTTTATCTCCGAAACCAAAGTCTTTCAAAATTTCATAAAGGGGTTCTTTTCCTACAAGTTCAGCAATTTTGGCAGCTCCAATATTACTTGAATATTTAATTATATCTGTAACAGGAAGCCATTTATGGGGTTTTGTGTCATGAATTGTTACTGGTCCTATTTTGTATGATCCGTTTTGACAGTAAAAAATTGAATTTTTATTACAGAAATTTTTTTCAATTGCACCTGCTGCAAGAAAAACTTTTAATATTGAACCTGGTTCAAATGCATCAAGAGTATTCCTGTTGTTCCATGAATGAGGCGAGGATTTCCAGTAAACATTTGGATTAAAAGAGGGATATTGTGCCATTGCAAGAATTTCACCTGTGTTTGGATTCATTACAACAGCCTTGCCGTCAATTGCTTCATATTTTGTTACAGCATTAGCAATTGCCTTTTCTGCAAAATGCTGAATATTTTTATCTATTGTAAGATAAATATTGTTTCCTGGTTTAGTTATGCAGTCAAAATCAGGGTTTTTATACCAATGTCCATTGCCTGCTGAAATAATTGGAATCTGATTATTGCTTCCTTCAAGAAAATTATTGTATTTGCTCTCAATTCCTGTTCTTTGATTATTTCTGTTGCTAAATCCTATTACTGGAGCACAGATATCTTTATTGGGATAAACCCTTTTATTTGTCTTTAATATTTCTAAAAATCTGCTGTCTATATTATATTCTTTTTCAAGGCAGCAAAGTTTTTCTATTTCTTCAATTGAAGCCTGTCTTTTAAGATATACAAAGTTTGAATCAGAATTTATTTTTTCCCTTATCTTGCTTTCATTTATTCCGGTAATTTCTGCAATTAGATTGTATTTACTGAAATCTTTTTTAAATTGAGGACGGATTGCAATATCCCAGGCATCAATGCTTATTGCCAGAACTTCGTTGTTAGCGTCAAAAATTGAGCCTCTTTTTTCTTTAATTGTAATTTCTTTTGAATAAGTATTAAGGGTTATCTGTTTAAGGGATGAGGATGGAAAGTTTTGTGTAACAAATGCTTTTCCCAAAATAATAAAAAGACAGATATAAAAACAATACTTTATAAATCTGACTCTTGAAATGGTGTCTGGTTTATTTTTTTTTTCTTTTTTTCTCATTTTACAAGCTCAATCTGTGATGCCGACGGCGGATTAAATTCAAGTATTTTGCTGAGCATTTCTATTCTTTGAGGCGATTTAAGGCTCGCAAGTTCTGTTTCTAAAAGTCTTTTTTGTTCCAAAAGCTCAGCTTTTTTTTCATTTTTCTGGGTTATCTCAAAAGAAAGTGTGTTAAAATTTCCAGCAGACCACACATGGAAAAAAAAGTTGAACATTAAAACCCCTAGAAGAAAAAAAATGTAAAAAGGTTTTGTCTCTTTCATAATTTTTCAATAACCCTCATTTTTGTGCTTCTTGCCCTTGGATTTATATTTATTTCATCTTCCTTGGGAACAAGAGGTTTTCTGGTAATTATTTTTACTTCTTTTTTTTTGCCGCACATACAGACCGGAAAATCAGGGGGACAAATACATGGATTTTCCAGCTCTTTAAATTTATTTTTGACTATTCTGTCTTCTAGTGAGTGGAAAGTCAGAATACATAATCTACCTTTGCTTTTAAGAAGTCCTGGTGCATCATTAAGAAATTTTTCAAGATGACCAAGTTCGTCATTAACTTCAATTCTTATGGCCATAAAACATTTTGTTGCAGGGTGTATTTTTGATTTTCTTGAAAATTTTTCAGGTATAGAATTTTTTATAATTTCTGCAAGTTCTGTGGTTGTTTTTATGGAGCCTGAATTTCTTTTCTGACAAATCCTGTTTGCAATCCTTGATGCAAATCTTTCTTCCCCATATCTTTTGAAAATTAAAAAAAGCTCTTCCGATGTATATGAATTTACAACGTCAAATGCAGTTTTATTAGAAGTCTGGTCCATCCTCATGTCAAGGGGGCCTTCCCTTAAAAAGCTGAATCCTCTTTGTGCCATATCAAGGTGGTGAGAAGAAACTCCTATGTCTGCAAGAATTCCGTCTGCTTTTTCCATTTTGTTTTCTTCCATCACTTGTTTTAATGATGAAAAATTTGCTTTTTTTAAAATCAGCCTGTCTTTATATTGTGAAAGAACTTTTTGTGCATTTTCTATGGCCGGCTGATCCTGATCCAGAGCTAAAACCAGTCCATCTGGAGAGCTTTTTTCAAGAATAAGTCCGCAATGTCCGCCGCCTCCAAGTGTGCAGTCAATATAAAAGCCTTTTGAATTTATATTCAAATATTCAATTACTTCTTTGGCCATGACAGAGCTGTGAAAATATTCCATTTTATAACCCCAGCTCGGCTATTTCATCTTGAAAGTCTTCGAGCAGAAGATCTTGTTCAAGCATTTCATTTTCCTTTTGCCAGTTTTCTTCTGACCATATTTCAAAATGCTCCAACACCCCGACTAGAACTACTTCTTTTTGAAGATTTGCATAGTCTCTTAAATTTTGCGGAATTATGATTCTTGATTGTTTGTCGAGTTCGCATTCTGCAACACTTCCTATAAAGGTTCTGAAAAAACGGCGCATTTTTTCTGTTTTTGTTTTTAAGGTTTTGAAAGTTTTTTCTATTTCAAGCCATCTTGACTCTGGATAGGCTCTAATGCAATTGTCCATTCGGGTGAGAAAAAGAACAGAAGATTCTTCTGATTCAATGTCTTTTTTGAATCTTGAAGGAATACTTAGTCTGCCTTTTTGATCGAGCTTGTGCGATGAACTCCCCCGAAACATAAAAAATTTCCTTTTTATTCCTAAATTTTCCTTTAGTGAACAAATTTACATATAATGTGAACAAAGTTCAAGGACAAATTTTAAAAACAAACTGTTTTATTTCTTTATTTTAAATTAAATCTTGGTGGTATAAAGTGGGATAAAATTTTAAAGCCTTAAAAATTAAGCTGTTGAGGATAGAATAGGGCAAAATAGTTTTTCAAATGAGTATTTTATTTTTTTAGAATTAATAATAATTTTGGATAATTATATGTTAAAAATATAAAGTTCCCTTTGTTTTAAATTATGTTTGGGTATTTAGGTTGAAATTTACAAAAAATACAGGGTTTGTTTTTATGGTATTATATTTTGTTTAAACATTGATATTTTTACAAATTTGTTGATTTAACCATATATTAAGGTATTATTGAGGCTCAAAAAAAGTCATGGCTTTAAAAATTATTTTTTTAAGTTTGGTATAAATTTATGATTAATCATATCTGGATATAAGTATGTCTTCTCTCCTTGAAAAAAAATATGAATTAAGTCTTATTTTCCTTGAGGGGTCTAAAAATTCTTTTTCTAAAGGAATGGATCTTGTCAGGCTGTATAGCAATAGTTTAAGTTTGTTTTATTTTGAAGTTATTGAAGCAGATAAGATATTTGAAAAAGCAGAGCTTTTTTGGAGCTCATTATCTTTTAATGCAAAAAATATGGGATATTCATATTACCCTGAAATTTTTGAATTTAATTTAAAATTTAAAGATATTTCCAAAAAACTTTTAAAAGGGGTTTTGGTTACAAAAAAAAAGTCAGATTTTAATTTTCCTGATTTTATAAATTTTATTGATGTTTCGGATTTTGAAACAATTTGTTTTGTACCATGTTTTGTTTCTAATAAGCTTAAAGGTTTCATGACAGCGGTTTCAAAAGGACAGGAACCTGACGTATTTTTTTTAGATTCTGTATCAAATCTTATTGGAAAATCTGTTTTTTTTACAAAAACTTTTTTATGCATAAAAAATGGTGAATCAAAATTCAGGTCAATTCTTGATAATATTGAAGATGGCTATTTTGAAACAGATTTAAAAGGAAATTTAATAGCCTTTAATAACTCAGTCTGCAGAATTGCAGGTGTTGGCAGAAACGAGCTTAAAGGTGTTAATAATAGGGAATATACTACTCCAGAAACTGCAAAAAATATGTTCAGAGTTTTCAGCGAAATTTATAAAACAAATATTCCTTTAAAAATAAGAGATTATGAGGTCATATTAAAAAATAATGAAAAAAAATGGGTTGAACTTTCTGCTTCGCTTATAAAAAATGACAATGGAGAGGCCGTCGGATTCAGGGGGCTTGTAAGAGATGTTACCTCAAGAAAAAAAAGTGAAGATGAAAGAAAAAAGCTGGAAGAAAAACTTAATCAAGCCCAAAGACTTGAGGCTGTCGGCACTTTAGCAGGCGGAATTGCACATGATTTTAACAATCTTCTTATGGCTATTCAGGGCAATGCTTCTTTAATAATGTCTGCATCAAAGGGTAATAATGTAGCAGCGGAAAAGGTTTTAAATATAGAAAAATGTGTTGAAAGCGGAGCCAGTCTTATTAAACAGCTTTTAGGCTTTGCAAGGGGAGGGAAATATGTTTCAAGGCCTTGCAGTTTGAATCGTGTTATTGATGCCTCCCTTGTAATGTTTTCAAGAGCCAATAAAAATATTACTATTGAAAGAATTTTTGATGATGATCTTTATCAGGTAGAAGCAGATATTTCTCAAATTGAGCAGGTTTTAATGAATTTGTTTTTTAATGCTGAATCTGCAATGGATGGTAGAGGACAGATTACAATTAAGACAAAAAATGTTTATTTGACTAGAAAAATTACCAGTGTCCATGATCTTGCTCCGGGAGATTATACAGAACTTGAAATATCAGATACTGGAAAGGGAATGGAACCGGAAATCATTAAAAGAATTTTTGATCCCTTTTTTACGACCAAAAAAAAAGGAAGAGGTACGGGGCTTGGACTAGCCTCGGTTTTTGGAATTGTAAAAAATCACGGAGGCTTTATAAATGTGGCAAGTTCTCCTGGGAGGGGAAGCAGTTTTAAAATATATTTTCCTGCCTTTAAATCTGAGTATGATAAAAAAATAGATATCTCAAAAAAAGATTTGCATCTAAAAAAACAAAAAAAAGTTTTAATAGCAGATGATGATCAAGCAATTCTTGATGTATGTGCTGAAATGCTTACAGAGGCAGGCTACCATGTTGAAACTGCTTCAGGAGGATACGAAGCCCTTAATATTTTTATGAAAAAATCAAAGGAAATTGATATTGTAATTTTGGATATTCTAATGCCTGATCTAGATGGATTTGAAACATACAGGGAACTAAAAAAAATTGACAAAAATGTTCTTGTTCTTTTTTGCAGCGGATATATAGAAGAGGAACAGTATCAAAAGGAAGACTTTGGAGATGAGATGAAAGGTTCTTTTATCTCTAAACCTTATAATTTAACATCTCTTAAGGATAAAATTGAATCTCTTTTTGAGCAGAATTTGTAAATATTCATCGACTGGCAACTATGATTTTTGGTTTAGTTTAGGGATGATTAAAAAAATAAAAATATTAATTTTTTGGCGGTTTGGCAATTAAATTTTGAATTTAAAGAAAAAATGTGTAAAAAAGACCGTTTCCCTTCAGCCAATAATAAATTAAAAAGTAGACTTTGAAGTATAAATAAAAATTTGAATTCAGAAAGAATAGGAAAGAAAATGGGAAAAAATGTTGTAAGTAAAATTGATGATTTGGTTAAAATAAACACTGTTCTTATATCAGTGTCAGATAAGACAGGTCTTGAAGCTTTTGTTCCTGAACTTGTTAAGATTAATCCTGATATAAAAATACTGTCAACCGGAGGAACTTATTCAAGAATAAGTGAAATATTACAAGATGATGCAAAAAAAGTATTGTTTCAGGTTTCAGATTACACAGGTCAGCCTGAAACCCAGGGAGGGCTTGTAAAAACACTTGATTTTAAAATTTATCTTGGAATACTTACTGAAACATATAATGATTTTCATAAAAAGGATCTTGCAAGAACTGATGCACTTCCAATTGACATGGTTGTAGTAAATCTTTATCCCTTCAAGGAAACAATTGCCTTAGAAGACTCAACACCTGAAAATGCAAGGGCAAATATTGATATTGGAGGCCCCTGCATGATAAGAGCTTCAGCTAAAAATTATTTAAGGGTTTCCTCGGTTGTATCTCCTTTGGATTATGGAAAAATAATTGAAAAAATGAAAGAAAAGGGCGGTTATCTGGATTTTGAAACAAGATTTGAACTTGCTACAAAAGCATTCAGGCATACAGCAGACTATGATCTGGCAATTGCATCATATCTAGAAAAAACAAGTTATCAGGAACTGGTTGAACCCTGCTACAACAAGGAGAATTAAAAAATGGCAAAAGATCTTAAGGAAATGTATAAAAGAATGGAAGGTGATAATTTCCCTTCCTCTATGGAAATAAGTTTTTCTGATGACAAGGGCAGGCAGACTCTTTTTTATGAAAAAGTCGCCTGGGATATAGAAGGCGAGGCAAAAGGACTGAGATACGGAGAAAATCCTGGCCAGGAAGCAGCTCTTTACAGACTTGCAAATGGAAACCTTGTGCTTGGAAATACAAAGATAATTCAGCCTGGTACTTACCTTGCCTCTGATATTGAGCTTCTTCAGTCTGGAAAACATCCTGGCAAAACCAATGTAACAGATGCAGATAATGCCTTGAATATTTTAAGGTATTTTTCAGATTCTCCTGCTGCAGTTATTGTAAAGCATAACAACCCTTGTGGAGTTGCAAAATCCGATACTCTGGAATCTGCATATTCAAAGGCATATTTTGCTGACAGAATAGCAGCCTTTGGCGGTTGTATTGCACTTAACAAGGCAGTTGATAAGGCAACGGCAGAAGCCATTGCAGCACAGTACGCAGAAGTTGTTGTTGCACCAGAATATGAAGCCGGTGTAATGGAAATTTTTGCGAAAAAGAAAAATTTAAGGGTAATGCAGATAGGAAACATAAATAAATTACAGTCTTTTGTAGGGCTTAGAACTATAGATTTTAAAAGTCTTATTGACGGCGGAATTATTGCTCAATGGTCGTTTGTACCGGAAATTGTATCAGCAAAAGATTTTAAAAAGGCTGAATGCGATTATAAAGGAAAACTCTATAAGGTAAACAGAGAGCCAAATGAAAAAGAGCTGAAAGATATGCTTTTTGGCTGGCTTGTTGAAAGCGGCGTTACTTCCAATTCTGTAATCTATGTAAAAGATGAGGTTACAATAGGAATAGGAACAGGAGAGCAGGACAGGGTAGGTGTAGCAGAAATTGCAAGGGACAAGGCATATAAAAAACTTGCTGACAGATATGCCTTTGAAACATTTGGTACTCCATATAATCTTTTGGAAAGTGAAGATAAAAAAAGTGAAATAAATGATAGGGTAAAAAGTGAAAACGGAGGCCTTAAAGGTTCATGTATGATAAGTGATGCCTTTTTTCCTTTCAGGGACGGAATAGATGTGGGTCTTAAAGAAGGTGTCAGTGCAGTAGTTCAGCCAGGCGGTTCAATGAATGATTATCAGTCCATTGAAGCCTGCAATGAGGTGAATGCTTCAATGGTATTTACCGGTCAGAGAAGTTTTAAGCACTGATTTTTAACGGGGAGGTTTCTCCCCTTTTTTATTTTGTTGGTGAAAGAAAATATTTTTTTTGCAGATTTTAGAGTCAGATTAAAAATTTAATCCAAAACACTTTATTATACAAAAGATTAAATTTTTCATCTTCTTTGAAATGAACATAAATTTTAGTTTTCGTTCAATTACTGTTTAATGGAAAAATTTTTGAAAACAATACTTATAATTTTTGGACTTGTTTATTTTTTATTTCCATTTGACCTTATAAGGGATTTTATCCCATATATAGGCTATTTTGATGATTTAGCCTTAATTATATGGATAATTTACCTTTTAAATAAAAACAGACAAACAATAAATTCAAAAAATCAGAAAACCGGATTTAATAATTTTAACAGTTCAGGCTTTTCGGATAAAAATAGAATAAAAACCTGTTTTGAAGTGCTTGGTTTAAATGAAAATTGTTCAAATGAAGAAATCAAAAAAGCCTATAGAGCTCTTGTTTCAAAATATCACCCAGATAAAGTTGAACATCTTGGAGATGATTTTAAAGAGTTTGCCCATGAAAAATTTGTTGAAATAAAAAATGCCTATGAGGAAATTAAAAAAATAAGAGGATTTTGATTTTTTCTCATTTACATCAATTTTTATATCAATTGAGATCTACGCTTAAATCTATCTGCACTTACTTTATTAAAGGAGTTCATCTTATGGTAAAAGTAGTTTTTAATCAAAAGGGAGGCGTTGGAAAATCAACAATTACCTGTAATCTTGCATCTGTTGGAGCAATGTCAGGTAAAAAAACCCTTGTTATAGATCTTGATTCCCAGTGTAACTCAAGTTTTTATCTTCTTGGTGAAAATTCGCCAAAGGACGTAAGTGTATCTGGCTATTATAAGGACATTTTGTATTCTTTTTTCACAAAGCCTGATCCTTCAAGGTATGTTTTGAACACAAAATTTGAAAATCTTTTTTTAATGGCTGCAGATGACGAATTAGATTCAATCATGGAAAAGCTTGAGTCAAGATATAAGATGTTTAAACTTAAGGAAGCTCTTGAAAGTTTAAAAAATGATTATGATGAGATATGGATAGATACTCCGCCTGCACTTAATTTTTATACAAGGTCTGCACTTATTGGAGCAGATGAATGCATTGTCCCGTTTGACTGCGACTCTTTTTCCAAAAAAGCTGTGGAAAATGTTTTTAGATCAGCTTCAGAAATTAAGGCAGATCATAATCCAAAACTTGAGATTAAGGGAATCGTAGCTAATCAGTTTCAGAAGAATGCAAATTTCCCTGCTGCAATTTTAAAGGAACTTAAAGATGAAGGACTTCCTGTTTTTGATACCCTTGTCTCTTCATCTGTAAAAATTAAAGAATCCCATTATGCATCAAAACCAATGGTTTATTTTGACCCAAAACATAAGATTAGCTCTGAGTTTATTTCTCTTTATAATGAATGCTGCAAGATTTAAAAGTTATGGATCAGTTTACAATAAAACCTGTTGGTGAAATTATTTCGCCGTTTAAAACCAAATTCGGTTTGCCAAGGCAATCCGGCATTATTTCGTCAGTTGAGTCAAAAATTTGTCTTTTTGAAGAATTTTCAAACAAGGATTTTTTCAGAGGAATAGAAAATTTTTCACATTTATGGATTCTTTTTGTTTTCCATCATAATATTTCATCTGGATTTAATAAACTTGTAAGGCCGCCAAGGCTTGGAGGAAATAAAAAGGTTGGAGTTTTTTCTTCAAGATCTCCATTTAGACCTAATTTTACAGGAATGTCTGCGGTTGAACTTGTTGATATAAAATATCAAAGAAATACAGTCTTGACTGTAAAGGGAGGCGATTTTGCTGATAAAACTCCGGTCATTGATATTAAACCTTATATAAAATATGCCGATTCCATTGAAAAATCTGAATGCAAAATTTTTGATTCAAAACCCAAAAAAGTATTTGATGTAGAATTTTCCTTGCAGGCTGAAGAATTTTTAAAAGATAAAAAAAATCTTAAAGAAAATATTGAAGAGATTTTGAGTTATGATCCAAGGCCTGGATATTTGGAAAATAATTGCCCCAAAAATTTTGGCATGGAATTTGATAGTCTTGATATCAGATTTGAAGTCAAAGGAAAAATTCTTTACATAAAAGAGATTGTTAAATCTTTGGGAGGTGATGATGGAAGTACTTGGTATTGATGTCGGCTTTGGTTTTACTAAGGTATCTAATGGAAGACAAAACTATATATTTCAGTCTGTAATAGGAGATCCTGTTGATATCCAGTTTAAAACAAATTTTGGCAATAATGCTTTTACAGATAATCTTCATGTTACAATAGATAAAAAATCTTATTTTATTGGTGATTATGCTTCTAAACAGTCTGCTGTAAGAGAATTTACTTTAGACCAGGAAAGGCTTGTTTCTGATTTTGTCAGAATTCTCGCAATTACAGCTGCAGGTATTTATGCAGATGAAGGGATTGTTTTAAATATTATTTCAGGCCTTCCTGTTGCTTATCTGAGCCATGATAACGAAACTTTTGCAAAAACACTTCAGGGTGAACATAATGTTTTGTACCATATGCCAGATGGATCAAAATTAAGTAGTGGCTGAACGAAAACATCAAATTTTATAAAATCAGGCCTCAAAAAATGAAATTGTTTTTCTAAAAAATTATGAGAAAATTATGAGAAAGATGTTTTTTGGTTAAATTTAAAAAATTTA
>Ga0265295_1000855_pt1 | contig 57700 bp, 53 predicted proteins | sample Munlansysbiofilm_FD_192503 | JGI IMG/M metagenome (GOLD analysis project Ga0265295, IMG submission 192503) | Leachate microbial communities from a municipal landfill in Southern Ontario, Canada - Methane capture system biofilm | ecosystem: Engineered > Solid waste > Landfill > Unclassified ... | reverse complement strand
GAGCACAATTATGTGATTGGTGATTTTGTGTGGACGGCCATCGATTACCTGGGTGAATCGGGTATCGGGGCTTATTATTATCCTGATGAGGATTTTTCGGAGCATTGGGTGAGCAGTCGCTTCCCGTGGCACGGGGCTTACTGCGGCGACATCGACCTGCTGGGATGGAGAAAACCTGTCTCGCACTACAGGAGTATGTTGTACAATGACGATGAGAAGCTTTACATGGCGGTGAGGGAACCCAATCCGGATGAGGGGGCGATCAGACTGACCGAATGGGCTGTCTGGCCTACTTGGGAGAGCTGGACTTGGCCGGGGCATGAAGGAAAGGATATTGAGGTGGAGGTTTATTCGAAGTATCCGGCTGTGCGGCTTTATGTGAATGATGCTCTTGTTGGTGAGAAACAAACCGGGGTGGCGGAGGAGTTCAAGGCACTGTTTACGCTTCCTTATGCTCCCGGCGAGATCAGGGCTGTTGGCATTGAGAAGGGTGAGGAGAAAGAATCGACGGTGCTGCAGACGGCCGGTAGAGGTGAAATGATCGCTGTCTCGGCGGACAGGGATGAGATTGCTGCCGATGGGCAGGATCTTTCTTTCGTCACGGTTCACATCACGGATGAGAATGGGTTGATTGATCCCAATGCTTCCAACAAACTGGCGTTCGAAATTGAGGGGCCCGGGCGTATCGTGGCTGTGGACAATGCGAACCTGAAGGATTCCGGCTCATATGTCGCGAACAGCAGAGATGCCTGGAAAGGGAAAGCGTTGGTCATTGTGAGAAGTACCGGGGATGCGGGGGTGATCTCCCTGAAGGTGACATCGCCCGACCTGAAAGGCTCCACCATCAATATTCAAACGATTGGGAAGTAGGGCAACCAGATATTGAAAACTACCCTTTTCTATTTTCAAACAAAACACACAGTCAACGCAAATATTTGCGTAAAACTGTGTGTAAATTTTTCGATTTCGGCTTTTCTGGGTTACTCACCGAAATTCACAGTATGTTAATTTCTTACTTTAGTCTTTTAATAACTTGGCATGCGACATATCTCTGACAATGATACCATCATCGAATAATTCGTACGCAAATATCCAGTTTTTCTCAAAAGGAACACATCTATATCCCAATACACGCCACTTTTTAAAACGGCATAAGGGATAATCTGCTATGCCTGCTAATGATTGGAATAAAGTTTCCATCCTATCACATCGACATTTTGCCGCCTCTTTCGATAACTTGAGTTCAGTCTTTAAAAAGTATTCAAGATCATCGATCTTATCCAGAACCGTTTGCGAGATCACAACTTCACGCATTTTCTTCAGGCCATTGTTCTATTCGACTGCGCAACTCGTCTGTAAATTCTTTTACCGGAATGGCATTACACTCTTGGGCAGCCTCCCGAAAACTCTTCTTCTTCTCTTCAACAACCGTAGCGAAAGGCAACGTCTTGATATATTCAAGAAGTGTCTTTGCCTGTGGGCTATCTTCTTCTATAATGATCGTTGTCATATTACCACGTATTAATCCACACAAAGGTAACGAAAATATAACTCAACACCTATTCAGAAAGTTAAATTATTATTCCTGTGCGTGATAACGATTTGGACTCACTTGTCATTTTAATATAAAAGAAAAAACACCGTAATCGTAAGATTAACGGTGCTTTTACCTGATTTACCTTTCGGCTTGGCGGAGAGAGAGGGATTCGAACCCCCGGAACCTCTCAGTTCAACGGTTTTCAAGACCGCCGCGATCGACCACTCTGCCATCTCTCCTTGCATTCTGCTCAAATGCGAGTGCAAAGGTAAAATAATTTCCCGATCAAAAAAATATTCACCCCATTTTATTTCACTTTTTCCAAAACCAATTATTCATCGTATCTTTGTCAAAAATAAGCGACTATAGATGTATTTTAACGACCTACCTCTCTGCGATTCCCTGTTGGATGGATTGCAGGCAATGAACTTTAAGGAAACCACCCCCGTACAGGAACAGGCGATCCCTGTGCTCCTGCAGAAGAGGGACGTGATAGCCTGTGCCCAGACCGGCACCGGCAAGACTGCAGCCTTCCTGCTGCCGCTGCTGAACAACCTGCAGACTGAGCCGCACGAAGAGCACAAAGTGAATGCCATCATCATGGCACCCACCCGTGAGCTGGCACAACAGATCGACCAGCAGATGGAGGGCTTCTCCTACTTCACTCCCTTCTCATCGGTGGCCGTATACGGCGGTAACGACGGTGAGGCGTGGGACGTGCAGAAAAGGGGACTGACCAATGGCGCCGACGTGGTGGTAGCCACCCCCGGAAGGCTCCTCTCGCACATCAACCTATACAACATTGATTTCTCGGGCGTGAAATACTTCATCCTCGACGAGGCAGACCGCATGCTTGACATGGGCTTCTTCGACGACATCATGAAGATTGAGAAGCTGCTCCCCAAAGAGCGGCAGACCATCATGTTCTCGGCAACCATGCCCCCCAAGATACAACAGCTGGCGAAGACCATCCTGCACGAACCGGAGGAGATCAGCATCTCGATCACCCGCCCGCCAGACACCATCATGCAGTCGGTCTACCTCTGCTACGAACCACAGAAGATGCATATCCTGCGCCAGCTCTTCGAGGAGAAGAAGCCCAGGAAGGTGATCCTCTTCTCCGGATCGAAGATGAAGGTGAAGGAGATCGCCAAGCTGCTGCGCGGCATGGGCCTCTCGGCCGGCGAGATGCACTCCGACCTGGATCAGGCACAGCGCGACAGCATCATGCATGAGTTCCGCAACGAACGGGTGGACATCCTCGTGGCGACCGACATCGTGGCGAGGGGGATCGACATCGATGACATCACGCTGGTGATCAACTTCGAGGTGCCCTACGACGTGGAGGATTATGTGCACCGCATCGGACGTACCGCACGAGCCGGTGACACCGGTATGGCCATCACCTTCGTGGCTCCCGATGAGCAATACCGCCTACAGCAGATAGAGCGCTTCCTGGAGAAGGAGCTTTATCGTATACCCCTGCCCGAGGGCATGGGAGAGGCTCCCGAGTACAACCCCACCCGCGAATCGAGAGGTCGTGGCAGAGGTGCCTCAGGCCGTTCCGGTAAGGGCGGTAAGAGAGAAGGGGGCAAACGTCGTGAGGATGGTTCCGGCAAGAGAGCGGAAAGATCTGAAAGGAGTGATAAAAGCGACAGGGCAGAGAGACCTGAAAGAAGCGGCCGCGGCAGGAAACCAAAGCGGGCTGAGGGTGCCACACCGGGCGACGCTGCCACACTGCAGGCTGAGGCCGCCGCACCAACGGGTGTAACCACTACGGAGGATGCAACCGCTGCGGGGGATGCCGCTGCAACGGAACAGACTCCGCGCAGGAAGAACAACAACCGTCGTAAGAAGCGGAAGCCGCAGGGCGAAGCCGCGGCGAACGGGGGTGAAGCTACTGAAAGAGGTGATGCTCCCCGTCAGGAAGGCGACAGGGAAAGAAAGCCTCGTCGCGAAGGGGATGCTCCCCGCAGAAGAAAACCTCAACGCCCAAAGAGCGAAGGCGGCGATCAGTCGCAGGAAGGCGGCGAACGTGCTCCCCGCAAGGAGGGTGAGGGCAGCAACCGCAGAAGAAGCAACCGGGCTCCGCGCGAAGGGGGCGAAGCTGCTCCACGCCGTGAACGGGGCGAGAGACGCGAAGGGGGCAGCCGTGATGGCCGCAGGACCGAGGGATCTGACCGCCCCCGCAGCAACCGCCCACCACGCAGGAAGGAGGGCTCCCCTGCCGACAGGAGCAGCGGCAGGCCTGAACGCCCTGTGAAGAAGAAGCCGGCGGAACAGGAACAGAAGACGAAGAAACCGGGCATCCTCTCCTGGCTCTTCGGCAGGAAGAAGTAAACAAGCAAACGGGGCTGACCAGTGGTCAGCCCCGTTTCATTTGCGCTCTGCCCTCAGGCAGCGTTAATGGGTCTGTGCGGCGGGCACTGCGGCCACCTGCTCATGCTCCACGATCTCCATGCCGCGCAGGATGGCCTGCTCGTTCATGGGAAGGAGCTTATGATGCCGCTCGGGCAGGGACTTCTTCAATCCCCTCATCACGTTCTCCAGCTGCACCATGGGGGAGATGCGCAGCAGACCGCCCAGGATGATCATATTGAACACCTTGGTGTTGTTCATCTTCATCGACTCATCCATGGCATTGATGCGGTAGACGTTGATATCCTTGCGCTGTACACTTTTGTTGATGCCGTAGCCGTCGTAGATCAGTACCCCTCCGGGCTTCACCCGCTCCTCGAACTTGTCGAGCGAAGGCTGGTTGAGCACGATGGCGATGTCGTACTGGTTGACCACCGGGGAGCTGATGGGGCGGTCGGAGATGATGACGGTGACATTGGCGGTGCCGCCGCGCTGCTCGGGTCCGTAGGCGGGAAACCAGGAGACCTCCTTGTTCTCCATGATACCGGAGTAGGCCAGTATCTTACCCATCGACAACACGCCCTGTCCGCCAAATCCTGATATAACAATTTCCTGTAACATGATTTTCTTTTCCTGGGGTTAAATATTCTTCAAATCGCCAATGGGATAGTAGGGGAACATATGCTCCACCATCCAGTCGTTGGCCGCTGCGGGGGTCATCTTCCAGCCCGCATTGCAGGTGGAGACCACCTCCACGATGGAGGTGCCCTTGCCGGCCATGGCGTTCTCGAAAGCCAGCTTGATCAGCTTCTTGGTCTTCCTCACCGCGGCGGCGGTGTGCACGCTGGTACGGGTGGCCAGGCAGACGCCGTTGAGCAGCGCCAGCATGTCGAGGATTTTCAGGGGGTTGCCCATGGTCTCCACGTTACGACCCTCGGGACTGGTCGATGTCTTCATGTCGCTCAGCGTGGTGGGTGCCATCTGTCCGCCGGTCATCCCGTAGATGCCGTTGTTGATGAAGATGATGGCGATGTTCTCACCCCTGTTGGCGGCATGGATGGTCTCGGCGGTGCCGATGGCGGCCAGGTCGCCGTCGCCCTGATAGGTGAACACCATCCGGTCGGGCAGCAGCCGCTTGGTGGCGGTGGCCAGCGCGGGCGCACGACCATGGGCCGCCTCCTGCCAGTCAATATCGATGTACTTATAGGCAAAGACGGCACAACCTACCGGTGCGATACCGATGGTTTTCTCCTGCAGTCCCAGCTCGGCGATCACCTCGGCGATCACCTTGTGCACCACGCCGTGCGAACAGCCGGGGCAGTAGTGCATATGATTGTCGTTCATCAGTTCCGGCTTGGCATAGACCAGGTTCTCCGGACTTTTTATTGTTTCAATGTCCATGATGATTATTTTTTCGAAAAACGGTAGATGAGATAGAAGAGGATGGCAGCGCCCCCGAAGTACCAGGTGAGCTGCATGTTCCTGTCGGTAGAGAAGTAGACCACGATGGTGGCGATAAAAGCCAGCATGAACAGGAGCAGGAAGATATTTCTGTATTTGAGATCCATGATGTATGGGGTTTTATCTGATCAGTTTTTCTTTCAAGGCATCCAGTACGCCGTCGGGGGTGGGAATGATGCCACCCATGCGTCCATAATGTTCCACCGGCACAACACCGTTCACCGCCAGGCGCACATCCTCCACCATCTGACCGGCATTCAACTCCACGGAGAGCATCCCCTTCACCTGGTCAGCATAACGCCGCAGCTCTTTCGTGGGGAAAGGCCAGAGGGTGATGGGACGCAGCAGGCCTACCTTGAGTCCTTCGGCACGTGCCAGCTCGATGCTCTTCATGCAGATGCGGGCAGCAGATCCAAAGGCCACCAGCAGGTAGTCGGCATCGTCGCACTGCATCTCCTCATAAAGCACCTCCTGCTCTTCGATGACACGGTACTTAGCCTGGAATCGTTCGTTGTTCTTTTCCATCATGGCTGAATCGAGCTCGAGGGAAGTGATCACGTTGGGTGCCCGGTCGGCTGTCTTGCCCAGCGTGGCCCAGGGACACTGCTCGCGTACCTCCTGGTCGGTGCGGCGTCTGCGTTGTTCCGGCAGACGCACCTTCTCCATCATCTGACCGATGACACCGTCGGTGAGGATCATGGCCGGATTGCGGTATTTGAAGGAGAGCTCGAAGCCGAGCGCCACAAAGTCGGCCATCTCCTGTACCGAGGCGGGTGCCAGCGTGATGAGACGGTAGTCGCCATGTCCCCCACCCTTCACGGTCTGGAAGTAATCGGCCTGCGACGGCTGGATGGTTCCCAGACCGGGTCCGCCGCGCTGCACGTTCACAATCAGACCCGGTAACTCCGCACCGGCCATATAGGAGATGCCCTCCTGCTTGAGGCTGACGCCGGGACTGGAGGAGGAGGTCATCACATACTTGCCGCAGGCGGCTCCGCCGTAGACCATGTTGATAGCTGCTACTTCACTTTCCGCTTGTAGCACCACCATGCCGGTACTCTTCCAGGGAGCCTGCTCCATCAATGTCTCGATGACTTCCGACTGGGGGGTGATGGGATAGCCGAAATAGCCATCCACGCCATAGCGGATTGCCGCATGGGCGATGGCTTCATTGCCTTTCATCAATTGAATTTCTTCTGACATAATTGTCTCTTTTTATAGGTTAACAAGAGGGGTGACAGTCTCTTCCACTTTTTTCCTGTATATCGTGAGACAGCCGTCGGGGCAGACATAGCCGCAGTTGGCGCAGCCGATACACTCATCGGGATGCTTCATATAGACAAAATGATAGCCCCGGTTGTTTACCTCACGCGGCTGCAATTCCAGCACGCCGGTGGGACAGGAAACCACACAGAGGTTGCAACCCTTGCAACGTTCCGTGTTTACCTCTACATAACCCTTTACTTTCGCCATTATCGGAGTGGTTTTAATAAAAATGTATGAATACAAATATAGTGTTTGTTTCGCAAGATTTCAATTTTAGGATGCACTTTTTTCTGACATTAGGTAAGCAACTGGTTTCTTTTTGACATTTCAGTGATGCTCTCACTCAACTGTCGGTAGATATCGCGCAGGCGGGAGTCAGCGATCTGATCCAGATGCTGCTGCATCACCTTTTCGTCACCGCGCACGGCGGGACCGGTTTGTGCCGCTGCCGGCGCCATCTCTTTTACTTTGGCCGCTGTCTCGGCGATCAGCGGCAGCAGCACTTCGAACGGGATATCTTCTTCTGCAATAATATCGCTTGAGAGGAGATATAAATGGTTGACGAAGTTACAGGCAAAGACGGCAGCCAGGTGCAGCTTCTTCCGCTTTGCTCCCGGCAGGCGATAGACGTTGAGGGAAAGGGTGTGGGCCAGCTGCTCCAGCATCGCGCTGTTCGCCGGGGTGCTTCCCTCAACGAAAAGCGGTATCTCATCAAACGAGAGCTCCCGATGCCTGCTGAAGGTCTGCAACGGATAGATCACCCCGTAATCGCTCTTTCGCGCTGCGAACAGCTCCATGGAAAGGCTGCCGGCCGTATGCACCCAGATGCCGCCGGTCTCCGGCATACGTGCGATCACATCCGGCAACGCGTCATCCTTCACGCAGAAGAGATAGAGATCGGCATCCGGGGAGATTTTCCCCAAGTCTGTCAGGGGTTCTGCCCCCACCTTATGGGCAAGGTCAATGGCATGTTCGGGGGTACGACTCCATACCTGCAGGATGGAGTCTCCTGCATCAAAGAGTGCTTTTGTCATATGTGTGGCAACGTTACCCGCGCCGATGATGGTGATCTTCATACTCCGGACTTGGTTCTTTTCACGATGGGTCACCCGCAACAATCTTCACTCCTGCCCTTTCAATTCCCGGCAGTGGATCATCCAGCATCATGTGACGGATTCGAATCACATACCCCTGGTTGAGGTCAACAGGCAGGAGTTGCTGCCAGGGGTGAGTGAGCTGGTATAGTCCCCCGGCACTGCTTCCCTTGCGACGTCCCGACTCATCGGCCACCACCACCCGCAGGGTATCCGCAAGGAAAAGGGTATCGGTGAGATTCTGTTCCACCAGGAGCCAGAGGTCACGGTAGGGATACCCATTGCTCGTGGTGATCTCGAGCGATAGATAAACGGGTTGACTAGAAGCAAGAGAGAGGGAATCGACAGGAAACAGCAGGGTCGAATCACGATACCAGTTGCCCTTGTCGATCTGCTGATAACGGAAGTAAAGCTCATCACCGGTACAGGAGAGCACCGGCAACAGCACTATTGTTACGAGAGCTATAATCGGCACCCTAACTATCCTGTTCACCCGAAGCACTCTCATCGCTCGATTTGCGGTTTCCCGGCCTGTTGTTCTCACCGCCATTTTCCGGGCGCCTCTTCCGTGGCTTCCTCTTTTTGCGGGGTTGCTGTTTTCTGTCGCTGTCGAAACGGGTAATGCTCTGGTCGAGCAAATCGTTCTGATAATGGTTTTCTTTTTCGATATCTGCTGCTTTCTCAGTGGCAAGCTTAAGCGGTTTGTTCCCTTTCCTGTTCATGGAGATGATCTCGAAGACACGATCCTTATGGATGGTTTCCAGATTGGAACCGTTAAACTTATCGGTGGAATAGGTCATCATGCCCGAAAAGACATCCGTTTTGAAGTGGTAGTAGTTTGAATCTTTTGTCTCCAGCACAATCTCACGTGATGGCAAGGAACGCTGTGCCTCCACATAGGCATCCACCTCGTAATTGAGACAGCACTTAAGCTTTCCGCATTGTCCTGCCAGCTTCTGCGGATTGATGGAGATATCCTGTATGCGGGCGGAAGAGGTGGATACCGAGACAAAACTGGATATCCAGCGGCTACAACATAGCTCGTGACCACAAGGTCCGATGCCGCCGATGCGGCCGGCTTCCTGGCGGGCGCCGATCTGTTTCATCTCAATCTTCACCCTGAACTCGGCGGCAAGCACCTTGATCAGCTGGCGGAAATCGACACGCTCATCGGCAATATAGTAGAAGATGGCCTTGTTGCCATCACCCTGATACTCCACATCGCCGATCTTCATCTGCAACCCCAGCTCCTCGGCGATCTGGCGCGAACGGATCATGGTGGACTGTTCACGCGCCTTGGCCTGTTCAAATTTCTCCAGATCGGCCGGACGTGCAATGCGGTAGATACGCCGCAGTCCTCCATTGGCCTCTTCACGGAAGTTATTTTTCTTCATCTGCAGCTCCACCAGCTTACCGGTCAGGGTGACTGTACCGATATCATGACCCGGAAGGGCTTCCACTGCCACCAGGTCACCCAGTTTGATCTCCAGATCGTTACTGTTGATAAAATAACCCTTTCGTGTGTTCTTGAACTGGACCTCTACCATCTTGGTTGCCTGCTGGAATTCAGGGAAGTCGTGCAGCCAGTCGTAGACGTGAAGCTTATTTGTGTGGCGGGTACATCCCTTGCACCCATTGATATTTCGTTCGGTGGCCGTCTTTATGGGGACGATTTCCGATAGTTTATCAGCAAGTTGTTCTTTATCCATAGTGAAAATATATAATTGATCGCTCTCCCATTGGGAGGAAGCTAGACTTTTTGATGATATCTGATCCTAAACAGATTGCAAGGTACAAAATTATTTTTTTAATAACACCGTAACTTTCAAACAAAGATCGAGGAAGATGATTCTCGCGTTCCCGTTCTGCTCGATCTGACGGTGTGCCAGCGTGAACTCATCGTTGAACGACTCGATGTTGCTCTCGTTGATGAAGGGGGCGAACCGCTCACCGAACTGTTGCTCGCCATTATTCAGGTAGACGATCTCCGGCATGTTGAGGTTGCTCACGAAATACTCGCGAAAGAGCTGCAGGGCATAGAGCAGGAGACTCTTCTGCCGCTCACGTCCGATGCCGGCGATTGTGGCAGCCACCTCCCTGATCGCTTTGATATTGCGTGACACCGAAGCACGCATCATCTCCTTGAACAGGTCGAAATAGAAATCTCTCTCCTCTGATGAGGTGATCAGTTCAACCGCACGGGTGAAGCTGCCATTGGCAATGCGGGCATAGCTCAGAGCCTGAGCATGATCCAAATGGTAGGTCTGTTCGATAGCCGCTGTCATCTCTTCCATCTCGATGGCACGTATCTGCAGGGGCTGACAACGCGACCAGATGGTTTGCAACACATTCTCCCGATCTTCGGAGACCAGCAGGAAGATGGTGTTGGCCGGTGGCTCCTCCACCATCTTGAGCAGTTTGTTGGCACAAGTCTCGTGCATCTTCTCCGGCAGCCAGACAATCATCACCTTATAGGGTGCTTCGTAGACCTTCAGGTTAAGCTTATGAATGATCTCCTCACTCTCTTTAGAATAGATGATTCCCTGTGCATTCTGGGCATCGATGAAGGAGAGCCAGCGGCTCAGGTTGAAGTAACGGTTCTCTGAAAGAAACTGACGCCACTCCGCAAGGTACTCGTCGCTCACCTTCGACTTGACCACGGGGAAGACGAAGTGCAGGTCAGGGTGTGCCAGCTTGTCGAACTTGTGACAGGAGGGACACTTGCCACAGGCATCATCGCTACCGCGGTTGGAACAGTTGAGATAGCGGGCATAGGCGATGGCCAGCGGCAGCTTCCCCACCCCCTCAGGGCCGTAGAAGATGCGGGCATGCGGCATGAAACCACTTTGCACCGACTCGATGAGGTGCCGCTTCACATCCTGTAATCCTATGACATCGCGAAAATACATCAATATATCTCTTTGGCTACCCGCCGGACACTCTCGGTGGCCATCAGCGAGTAGAAATGAATTGAAGGTACCCGGTGTGCCACCAGCTCACGACACTGGGCGATGCACCACTCTACCCCCACCTCTTTGGCCTCCTCATCGTTTTTGCATTTGCGCAACTCCTTCTCCAGCGACTCCGGAATCTCGGAACGGAAGATCTGCGGCAGCACGGTGAGCTGGCTCAACAGGTGTACAGGCTTGATGCCCGGGATGATGGGGATGGTGATGCCCGCAGCGCGGCAGCGCTCCACAAAGGCGAAGTACTTGCTGTTGTCGAAGAACATCTGTGTGACCAAGTAGTCGGCACCGTTATCGGCTTTCATCCTGGTATAGTATATCTCCGACTCCATGTTGGGTGACTCCTCATGTTTCTCCGGGTAGCAGGCCATGCCGTAGGAGAAGGGTGTCTCGGGTGGTGTGAAGGAGGTGCCGTCGAAAGCGATGCCCCTGTTAAAGTTGTTCACCTGTTCCTGTAGTCCCGTGGCGTGGTCATGACTGTCCATGCTGCGTTGTTGTGCGTCTAGCTTCTTGGAGTCGCCTCTCAGCAATAGCAGGTCGGTAACCCCCAGGAAGGAGAGGTCGATGAGCGCATATTCGGTCTCCTCCTTCGAGAAGCCTTTTGAGATGATGTGGGGTACAGCACGGATGCCGTAGCGGTGCTGGATGGCAGCGGCGATAGCCACTGAGCCGGGGCGCTTGCGCACGTTGGTCTTGCGGTAGACGCCATTCTCATCTTCCCGGTATATGTTCTCGCTATGGTGTGTGGTGATGTTGATGAATTTCGGGTCGAACTCTTTCAGCCGGTCGATTGTGCGAAACACCTGAGCGATGCTGTTCCCTTTCAGTGGAGGGAGCAACTCGAACGAGAAGGCGGTCTGCTGTGTATTGTCAATCAGTTCCGAAATCTTCATGATGATTCTCTTTTGATTTTTATCCAATCCTGATACATTAAAAGATTGCCCGAATCAGGTCCATGCCGTTGGCATAGAGCACCAGAGCAAAGAGCAGGATCATACCCGCTATCTGGGCATACTCCATGAACTTCTCGTTGGGCTTGCGGCGCGTGACCACCTCGTAGATGAGGAACATCACATGGCCACCATCGAGTGCCGGGATAGGCAGGATGTTCATGAACGCGAGGATCACCGAGAGGAAGGCGGTCATCATCCAGAAGGCCTGCCAGTTCCACTGTGCCGGGAAAAGGTTGCCGATGGCGCCGAAGCCGCCCAGCGAGGAGGCTCCCTCCTTGGTGAAGACATACTTGAACTGCGCCACATAATCCTTCAGTGTCTGTACGCCCATCCGGATACCGGCTGGGAAGGACTCGAAGAAGCCGTAGTGCAGGGTCTCCGTGCGGTAGATCTGGGGTGCCGTCATGGCGTAGAAGCCGAGGGTGCCGGCACTGTCCACCGCGATGGCGGCACTCTGCATGACTCCGTCCCGGTAGTAGTGGAGAGTCACCTCACTGTTGCGGTGACTGTCGAGTGCGGCACGCAGGTCGCTGAAAGCGGGGGTGGCGATGCCGTTAACTGCGGTGATGCTATCGCCCTGTTGCAATCCGGCACCATCTGCAGCGCTCCCCTCCATGGTCTGGTATACCACTGCCGGCACACGGTAGGCGGCGAACCCCTCCTTGTCGGTCAGCAACGTCTGCATCAATCCCTCCGGGATGGAGAGCACCTCCTCCTGACCGTCGCGCAACACGGTCACCCGGTCGGCATCGGCGATGTCGAGCAGAGTGCGCACGCCGAAGCGTTCCAGCTCCTTCTCATCGGCACGAAGCAGTATGTCGCCATCCTGAAAACCGGCATTGCGGGCTGCCTGACTGTACTCCATGCCCTGCGTCACGTTGCGCAGCGGCAGGTAGCTATCGCTCCAGGCGAAGAGCACCATCGAGTAGATGAAGAAAGCGAGCAACAGATTGAAGAGCACGCCGCCAACCATCACCAGCAGGCGCTGCCAGGCAGGTTTGGCGCGGAACTCCCACGGCTGGGCTGGCTGCGTCATCTGCTCCTTGTCCATCGACTCGTCGATCATGCCGGAGATCTTGACATAACCACCCAGGGGCAGCCAGCCCACACCGTACTCAGTGTCGCTACCCTTAGGCTTGAAGCGGAAGAGTGCGAACCAGGGATCGAAGAAGAGGTAAAATTTCTCCACCCTGATCTTGAAGATCCTGGCAAAGAGGAAGTGGCCGAACTCGTGGATGACCACCAGTATGGAGAGACTCAGAATGAGTTGCAGTGCCTTGATAAGAAATATTTCCATTGGATGATGTGTTGATTAGCTGATGTGATGATTGTTGATGTGATGATGTGATGATGTGATGATTGTTGATGTGATGATGTGATGATGTGATGATTTGCTGATGTGGTGATTGGGTGATTGGCTAATGTGTCAGTGAGTGGATGATTTCACGTGTTTCGGCATCTGACTGGATGTAATCATCCAATGTGGGTGTTTGCAGGAATGTTGCTTTCTGCATCGTCTCTGCTATCAGGCGGCTCATCTCGGTGTAACCGATTCGCTCCTGCAGGAAGAGTGCCACGGCCACCTCGTTGGCGGCATTGAGGATACAGGGCATGTTGCCTCCCTCACCGATAGCCTCATATGCGAAGGTGAGGTTAGGGAACTTATCCCTGTCGGGACGCTCGAAGGTGAGTTGCGACAGGGCGAAGAAGTCGACCGGCGCAACATCCGACCGAAGCCGCTCCGGGTAGGAGAAGGCGTACTGAATCGGCATCCGCATGTCGGGCTGACCCAGCTGTGCGATCACCGAACGGTCTTCAAACTGTACCATTGAGTGGATGATCGACTGTGGGTGTACCAGCACCTCGATCTGCGAGGGCTCCACACCAAAGAGCCATTTTGCTTCGATCATCTCGAACCCCTTGTTCATCAGTGTGGAGGAGTCGATGGTCACCTTCTCCCCCATATGCCAGTTGGGATGGGCCAGCGCCTGGGCGCGGGTCACTCTCTTGAGCTGCTCACGGGTAAAAGTACGAAAAGGGCCTCCGGAGGCGGTGAGCAGGATCTTCTCGATGCGATTGCCACCTTCACCGTTGAGGCACTGAAAGATAGCCGAATGTTCAGAGTCGACAGGGAGCACCGCACACCTGTGCTCAAGTGCCAGCGAGGTGATCAGCTCACCTGCCACCACCAGTGTCTCCTTGTTGGCAAGAGCGATGGCCTTACCGGCACCGATCGCGCTGATGGTCGGTTTCAGTCCGGAGAAACCCACCATGGCAGTGAGCACCATGTCGATCGCTTCATCCTGCACCATCTCTTCAATGGCACGGTTGCCGCACCACACCTTGATGGGCAGGTCGCTCAGTGCCTCCTTCAACAGGGTGTATTTCGACTCGTTTGCGATCACCACCACCTCCGGCAGATAACGACGTGCCTGTTCGATAAGCTGATCCACCCGGTTGTTGGCCACAAGTGCGTATGCTTCAAACCGTTCGGGATAAGCAGCGATCACATCGAGAGCCTGCCGGCCGATGGAGCCGGTAGATCCCAGGATCGCTATGTTTCTTTTTTTCACTTCCATTGAGGTGAGTTTAGGCCGTAACAAGATGCAAAGATAATAAAAAACGGGATGCTTTTCGTTTTGCCAAAAGGGGATTTATGCGCCGGGATACAAAGTGGCCATTTCTCTGAGCATCTCATCGATGCTGTGGGCAATGATCCGCTCATCACCACAGGTGACAACCCACTGAGTCTGCTCTTCATCTACAAAGAGATGAAGGGGTGCATCATCAGTGATACGCCACCCCTTACGCGATAGCGCCTTGGTGGTCCAGCGGGCCATCAGCCCGTCAGGGTGTTGCACCTGTGTGGTGACACTCTTATCGAGTTGCTTCTGCACCACAAAGCTGCCATACTCCTTGTCGAACTCGTAGGAGGGGTGGCGAAAAACCGTGTCGAAGCTACCGCTGAGCACCAGGTCCTCGGGTGCACCCACCGTGATTCCTTTACCCTGCTCCATGAGCCAGAGCTTGTCGGCCACCTGCATGGCGGTTTCCAGATCGTGGGTGGAGATGAAGATGGTCTTGCCGGTTTCGCGAGCCAGCTTTTGCAACAGCAGCATGATATTGATCCGATTGGGCAGGTCCAGGTGCGAGGTGGGCTCATCGAGCAGGATCAGCGGGGTGTCCTGCGCCAGGGCCCTGGCGATGAAGACACGCTGTCGTTCACCGTCGGAGAGCTCATGAATGTTACGTTCACCGAATCCTTCGAGGTAGGTCATCGCGATGGCACGACTGATCACCTCCCGGTCTTCGTCGGTGAGGCTTCCCAGCCATCCGGTGTAGGGGTCCCTGCCAATGGAGATCAGTTCCCGTACAGTGAAGGAGGCAACCGATTGTTGTCCGGTGAGCACCACCGACAGGTATCGGGCCCTCTTCCTGGGTGAAAGGCTATGGATATCCACCCCGTTGAGCAGGATGACACCCTCCCAGATGGGTTGCAGTGACGCGATGGAGCGCAACAAGGTGGACTTACCGCAGCCGTTCTTTCCTATCAGGGCGATCAGCTCACCTTCACGGGCAGTGAGGGTGAGGTCCGATTGTACGATATGAGGTTTTCCATGTGTGTGATAACCGATGCTGACCTGGTTGAGCTGGAGAAGGGGCATGTCTCTTTTGTTTCAGTTACGCTGGAGTGCGGGGCAGGCTCACTCCTCGATCAAACCCTCAGGGATATACATTTCGAGGATTCTGTTCTTCTCATCGACGGCAGCGATGAAATCGTCAGTGGCAGGGATCAGATGCTCATTGTCACCGTCTCTGACAATGAACAGCACGTTGATGGTGCCATCATCCACATCCTCTATCACCCCCAGTATGGTGCCGTACTGGTTGGTGATGGTATAGCCTATGAAGAGGCGCCAGTCGGCATCATCCTGCTCACCGACAGCGAGCACAGACCCACGTGGCAACAGCACCTCAAGACGGGCATAACGAGCGGCTGTCTGCTCATCATCCACATCCTCGAACTTGACTCGTGCGGTGGTGTCGGTCACGAAGGTGATCTCTTCAACGCGGAAGGGTACCGGGATGCCGTCGATCTCAAGGAAATAATCATCTGCATCCAGCTTCGCATATTCTCTCCTGCTAAAAAGCAGCATCAGCTCACCCCTGATACCATATGGTTTCTGGGTATGGGCAACGGGAAGAAGATCATTTGCAGCGATCATGGCTTTATTTCCTGCGTTGATATTTGATATTCTTAAGTTTGTCCCGATTATTGGCATTCATCTTCACTTCGGGGATCACGTAGTGGCTGCTGTTCATATTGATCTTGCCATCTGACAGTTCCCTCAGATCATAGAAGATCTTCTCATCGTCCGCCTCTTTATTCCATTGGGAATAAGAACGCTTCATCTGCCCGAGCAACATCCGTATCAGGTGTTCACGTGCTTCCCCTTCCTCCATGTCGGCTGCGATCCGGACCATCCGTTCCAGTAACTTGCCATAGTGGCGATAACGCATGGTGGGACGGCTATAATCGAGATGTCCCGGGGCTGAGTAGAGGTCCTCCTTCTTGATCACCTCATAGGGGTACTCAATGTCCAGTTTGAAGTCTGACATAATGGCCAGGTGATCCCATAGGATATGCTTGAAGTTATTCACATCGCGCAGATGAGGAAACATGCTGCCCATGATGTCAATCACAGCGTAGGCACATCGTTTTCTCTCATTAGGATCATCGATGGCCACGCAGTGATCCACCATGTTCTGGATGTTGCGGCCATATTCCGGCAGAAGGAGTTTTTCTTTTTGTGTGTTGTATTGCATTGTTGTATAAAAAATTTAGCGTTTAGCGTTTAGCTTTGAACTTTGAACCTGTTCACTTACTAACCTACCAACTTAATAACGTTGTAACTTACTAACCTACCAACTTAATAACGTAGTAACTTACTAACCTACCAACGTAGTAACGTAGTAACCTATCTGAGCTTGAGCAGATCCCCCTCTTCGGGAACATACTCGTAGCTCTTCTTGTTGATCCGGTAAAGGTTTCTCAACCGGATACCATATTTCTGCGAGATGCTGTACATCGACTCACCCACCTGTACGGTATGGAACAGGTAAGGCTTATCCGCCCTTGCCTTCTTCTTCTGGAAGTAGACGATGTCTCCTTCGCTCAGTGGAAAGTCGGCTGGCACCTCGTTGTAGCGGAGCAGCTCCTCCTCATCGAAGCCGAATTCGCGGGCGATACCACTATAGGTATCACCGCTGACAGCGATCACATACACCAGTCCATGTGTGATATAAGGCTGATGCTCCCAGATGGCACGTGAGGCCTCGATGCGGCGACGTTCTTCCCGTTCACGGCTACTCACTCCCTTACGGTACTTCGGGTCATCAAAGCGATAGAGTTCATAATCCTCTATCAGCTTGATCAACTTATTGGCGTAGGCCTTGTCGGTTGCATATCCCGATTTCTGCAAACCCCTGGCCCACCCCTTGTAGTCGGTAATGGAGAGATCAAAGAGCACTCGGTAGCGCACACCCGCTACCAGGAATTCAGAGTGATCACGATAGGACTCTTCCACACTTTCATAACTGCGGAAGCAGTCGTTGGGTGAGTCATCGGCAGCATAGACAGCAGCACCGTTCCAACCCCGGTGGCACTTAATGCCAAAGTGGTTGTTTGAGCGACGTGCCAGTTCACTCATGCCGGCACCTGACTCAAGGATGCCCTGCGCAAGGGTGACAGAAGCCGGGATTCGATATTGCTCCATATGATCCACAGCCAGACCACCGTATCGGTCGATATAGGCTACATAAGTACTCACCTTCTGCTGTCCGGTTAATATGGCCGGGACAAATAAAAATGAAAGAAAGAGAAAGAACGGTAAAATAGTCCTATATTTGCGATACAAAATCTGCATTTTCAAATGAAAGAAATCAATTTATCCACAAAGATAGCTGTTTATCCGTTAGAGGAATGCTCCGAAGCGGAAAAAAAGTTAATTGAAGCTGCAAAAAGCGCTACAGAGAGAGCCTATGTTCCCTACTCCGGCTTCAGCGTAGGGTCTGCTGTGTTACTCGGGAATGGGGAGATTGTGAGTGGCAGCAATCAGGAGAATGCCGCCTATCCCTCCGGGCTATGCGCAGAGCGCACAACCGTCTTCTATGCCAACTCCTCTTTCCCGGAAGAGAAAGTGGTTGCGATCGCCGTTGCCGCATTTCACAAAGGTGCTTTCACCAGCGATGTGATCACCCCTTGCGGAGCCTGCCGTCAGGTGCTGCTCGAAACAGAGAATCGCTTTCACTCACCCATGAGGGTTTTGATGTACAGTGAAAAGGGAGTCTACGTGGTAAACAGCATCAAGGATCTGCTGCCTCTCAGCTTCGGTGACGAAATGCTGAAGTAGCGAGATTGGCGATAGAGCTTAAAAAGAAGCCTCGTAGAGAGTCACCAGGTACCACTCGTTGTCAATTCTGGAAAAGTAATAATCGGCGTAGATACCATTGTTGATGCCGCGTATCTCCACTATTGCCGTATCCGGCTTATAGCGTACCACCTGATAATATTGATCGTAGGGACGTGTGAGGTAGGTACTGTCGTAGGTAAGGTCCAGCTGTTCCCAGTTGTATTTGTCAATCGATTCTTCCTTAGGAGCCATTCCCTGGTCACCGGTGTCGGGTACGACGACGCGGATGGGAAATTTGATACGTTTCAACTGGAATTTTTCATCCCTGCTAAAACGCTCAATAAAACGGATGAAATCCTCTTCAAACGTGCTGAGTTCTTCATTACTGTCAACCTGTGCAACAGTCGTATTCTCTTTATTACTCAGGGTAGAGTGTCTATATTGATTCCCTCTTTGGTTACAAGAAAAGATGAGAATAAATATGGAAACAGAAAATAAAGGAAGAAATTTACGTAACATAGCAACAAGGATAAAAATATATATAACCTAAATCACTCACAAAGGTACAAAAAAAGTTGAGAACCAAAGAGTAAAGGGTTTTTTTTTGCGGTAATCAATTCATCTCCCTTCTTTGTCCCGAAAAAGAAATTATCTTTATCTTTGTTTCACAAAAAAGAGACTGAATGAATCTTCAAAAAGCAATTGACGATCTGTTTTCTACACAGAGGGAAGAGTGGCCACAGATGAACGAAGCGATCAACCGATTGGAACAGGTCCGTGAACGATCATTTCTGTGGGGTGATGATTTCAAGATACGTGTACAGTTTAACCCATCCAGGATAGTCTCTGCAGCTGCCCGTGTCGACAGTGAGATGATCAGCCGGCGTCCCTGTTTTTTATGTGCCGGGAATCGCCCACCTCACCAAAAGGGAATCCCTTTTCTTGATAAGTATATTGTTCTCTGCAATCCCTTTCCCATTCTGCGAAATCATCTTACCATCCCACTTCTCTCACATGTGCCACAGCGCCTCGGCAGAAAAACGGGCGAGATGTTGATGCTTGCCGAGCAGCTTCCCGACTATGTGATCTTCTACAACGGTCCCGCCTGTGGCGCTTCGGCACCTGATCATTTTCACCTGCAGGCCGGATTGAAGATGCCGGAACTGTTACAGGGTGACAATGAGTTGCGGAGCTGCATGATGATAGAGAGCGAGAGTCGGCAGGAGGCTGAAGAGCTGTTTGGCGACGTCTATCACTACCTGCAGCGGCGGCAACCTGATGCTGAGGAGCCGATGCTGAACCTGATCGCCTTCACACAAGATAACCGGTATCATCTGCATCTCTTCCCTCGCAGGGCACACCGTCCCCGTCAATACAACGAAGCGGGTGCCAAACAGTTACTCATCAGTCCCGGAGCACTCGACATGGCGGGATTGATCATCACAGTGCGGGAAGAGGATTTTAACAAGCTGGGAAAGCATGACATAGAGGATATCTATGCACAGGTATCCCTGCCGGTCATTTGACATTGAAACATCATGATGTTAGTAGGTTAGTAAGTTTGTAAGTTTATAGTTCGATGTTCAAAGCTAACAGCTAACAGCTAAATAAAAAATATATGCAAAATTCCGAAATCATTCTCCTGAACATAAATGGAGAAGACAAACCCGGTCTGACAGCTGCCCTTACCGAGATTCTGGCCAAACATGGTGCCTTTATTCTCGATATAGGGCAATCAGACATCCACCGTAACCTGTCGCTGGGCATTCTTTTCAAATCGATGCACAACAACTCGGGTGAGATCATGAAAGATATGCTCTTCAAGGCATATGAGATGGATGTCATCGTGCGTTTCACCCCTATCACCGCGGAGCGTTACTCCAACTGGGTGAGGCAACAGGGTAAGAACCGTTACATCATCACCCTGCTGGGCAGGATCCTCACGGCGAAGCAGATCGCCCAGGTGTCGCACATCATTGCCGAGCAGAATCTCAATATTGACAACATCGTCCGGCTGACGGGGCGAATACCACTCGACGAGGAGCAGCGTGCTCCCAAGTCATGCGTTGAGCTATCGGTACGTGGCACACCCAACGACCGTCAAAAGATGCAACAATCGTTCCTGGAGTTATCGTCAGACCTCAATTTTGACATCTCTTTTCAGGAGGAGAGCATGTTCCGTCGCATGCGACGCCTGATCTGTTTCGATATGGACTCCACACTGATTCAGACAGAGGTGATCGATGAGCTGGCTATAAGGGCAGGGGTGGGTGAGAAAGTGAAAGCGATCACCGAGTCGGCCATGCAGGGGGAGATCGACTTTGAGGAGAGCTTCCGCCAGCGGGTGAAGCTGCTCCGGGGGCTGGATGTATCGGTAATGAGGGAGATAGCCGAGCAACTGCCCATCACAGAAGGTCTTGGCAGGCTGATGAAAGTGTTACAGAAGGTCGGATTCAAGACTGCCATCCTGTCGGGTGGCTTCGACTATTTCGGCAACTACCTGAAGGAGAAGTATGGTTTCGACTATATGTACGCCAACGAGTTAGAGGTGAAGGATGGCAAGCTTACCGGCAATTATGTAGGTGACGTGGTTGATGGCAAGCGCAAAGCGGAGTTGTTGCGGCTGATTGCACAAGTGGAGAAAATCGATCTGCGGCAGACGGTAGCGGTGGGTGACGGTGCAAACGATCTCCCGATGCTGGGTATTGCGGGCCTGGGTATTGCTTTTCATGCGAAACCCAAGGTAAAGCAAAATGTGGAACAATCGCTTTCGACCGTTGGTATCGACGGGATCCTCTACTTCCTGGGCTACAAGGATTCGATGCTCGACAGCAGATTATTGAATGATTAACCACCCATAAACACCTTTTGGTATGGATTTTGTAGATTTATTACTGAAACGTTTCGACGGGGAATCAGAACTCCGAAAACCAACCAGCGTGTTGGTCTGCTACACCGAATATGAAACAGGGAAGATGCTTACACAATTGGCCTATCAGATTGCAATGGCACGGACTGAACGGTCGTCGGTCGCCTTGCTCTATTTCATAGACCGGCATAAGGAGCAGCTTTCACAGGATGAAATCAGCATTATTCAAAGCAAGATCGGCACTGATTTCATGCCAAAAGCTGAAAAGGGTAAGCTCACTCTTCGCACCTTTATCAGTGATGAAGAAGATCATACGGCATATATTGAGAAGATGGCTGATGAACAGGGAGCCAACCTGGTGTTGAGAGGGATCAGCAGCAAGGAACTCAACCTCGTCGAGGTGGAGCGTTACAGTCAGCTCCGGCGCGATCCCGCCAATCCAATGCCGGCCATTCTGGCGCAGTTTCCACAGGAGCAGGCACAAATGCTGCAGGAGATCACGGTGATGATGGGGCAGAACAAGGTACCCACAGCTCTTTTTGTTGACAATGGCATGCGGGAAGTCAGTCGTATCTTTGTGCCGGTCTTAAGCCGATCAGATGTGCTGGCCTTCACCTTTCTCTATCATCTCTCGCATCAGGAAAATACAAAGATCATGGTGTGGGATGCCATAGGCATCATAGAGACAGAGCCGAAACTGCAAAAACTCTTCCAATTCATCGTGAAGAAAAGCGATGGGAGGGTGCATCTCTGGAACAACGACCGTAAAATTGAAGAGACATTTATCCGTGAACAAGACTTGATGATTATTGGCGTGGAGGGATGGAGCAGGCTGATCAATACGCCCCTGCCCTGGAAAGAACAGTTACCTTCATTACTGATCATCAAGGAGAACCAGACATAAAGCATACAACATGGATGCAAATGAAACAAGAAAGAAACTGGCGGTCATCCGCACTCAAATAGAAAACAGGGAGCTTAAAAAAGCCATTGAGGGGGTTCGTGAACTTACCTCGGATCGGCAAAACTGGGCTATCTTACAGCAGATAGATGAGTTGGACAACAATTATCGGTACATGCTTCATTACCTGCTGGAAGGAAAGAAAGATCCTGAACAAAAGAACATCTACAGGAAGCTGATCCGCGATCTTTACAGGGTTGCGGATGATGCAGCCGGTGCGCTGTTGCTCCGCGACAGCGCCACCCTCTTTTATGAAAAGAGGCGGATAATGCATCTGCAGACACCTCTCACCATCGATGAACTGAGAGAGATCATCGCACGGGAGGCTGACACCTACTCCTTCATTGGATTGCTTGAGGAGGGTCCGGAAAAGGAGGAGCGGCTGCGCGAGAACCGGAAAACCTACGAGAAATCCATTCAGAATCTTTTTTACAGCGTCTATGCCTCTCCACGTGCCAATGCCGATATGATCGGTGCTTTCAGCCGTTTTATGGAGGACGATCGGCTACCGGTACAGGCCAAAGAGATGTTCGTATCTGCCGTGACCATGAATCTGCTACAGCAATTTGACGCGCCAAAGACAGAGTTACTCCTCGATCTCTGCAGGCACGCTGATCAACAGGTGGCCACACGGGCCATCGTGGGCATCATCCCCCTGATCCAGCTCTACAGTGAGCGGTGGTCCCTCTACCCGGGAATGGTAAGCAGGTTACAGCTCCTCGCCGACGACAAGCTGTTCAGCCGCCGTTTCATGGCAGCGGTGACCGGCTACATTCAGGCACATGAGACAGAGACCATCACCCGTCGGCTCACCGAGGAGATCCTGCCGGAGATGATGAAGCTGAGCCCGATGATCGGTAAAAAAATTCGTCTTGATGAGTGGATGGGTGAGAGCGGACTGGATGAGAAGAATCCCGAATGGCAGAAGCTGTTGGATGAAGCCGGCCTGAGCGATAAGCTACAGGAGTTCTCCAACCTCCAGATGGAAGGTGCTGACGTGTTTCACTCTACCTTCTCCAATCTGAAGAGTTACCCCTTCTTTCATGAGATGAGTAACTGGTTCCTCCCCTTCGATCCCCAGCACAGCAGCCTCGGCACACTCTTCAGTGACCAGAGCGAAAGCATGTCACTTGTCGACACCATGATGCGTACATCCATGATCTGCAACTCCGACAAGTACTCCTTTTGTTTCAGCATGATGATGATGCCCGAGCAGTACCGCCGGATGATGATCTCACAGCTGGGTGCCGAAGGGGATGAGATTCAGAAGATGTTGGAGGAAGAAGAGGTGATGAACCCTTATCGCAAAGAGGAAACATTGATAAACCACACGATCCGCGATCTCTACCGTTTTTTCAAGCTCTTCCGGCGCCACGACGAGTTCAGTGACATCTTCACCCTGCCACTCAATTATCACAATTTGGATCCTTTCGCCCCGGTGGTGCAACAGCCGGTGAACCTGGAGAAAATAGCGCTCTATTACTTCGAGAAGAACCACTTCAGTGAAGCGCTGAGTGCGTACAGCATGTTGGCCGAGGAGGGGATCGGCAAGAGTGAGGTGTGGCAGAAAATAGGGTACTGCCGACAAATGCTGGCTGATATCAGGGGAGCACTGGATGCCTACCTCCATGCGGAACTACTGGATGAACAGAACAGCTGGGTGCTGCATCGCATTGCCAGCTGCTACAGGGTGTTGAAAGAGCCCGAGTCGGCACTTACCTACTACCGCCGTCTGGAGCAACTCCGTCCCGATGATCTGAACATACAATTGCAGATCGGCCATTGCCACCTGGAGTTGAAACAGTACGAGACGGCACTCAACAACTACTTCAAAGTGGAGCTGCTGAACAGCAGCAACACCCGTGCCTGGCGATCCATTGCCTGGTGTGCCTTTCTCTCGCGCAAGTTCGATGTAGCGCAAAGCTATTACGCCCGTATCCTTGAACAGAAGCCCAATGCGCATGATTATCTCAACGCGGGGCACGTACAGCTCTGCCTGGACAACAGCGGCGAGACGGTGAATCTCTACCGCCGGTCGCAGGAGCTGGCCGGCAGTTTTGAGAATTTCCGTGAGCTGTTGGCTGAAGATGAGGATGAACTACAGGAGGCCGGGGTTGATATCTCAATCCTGCCGATCATCCTCGACGGGATGTGTTACGGCAGTGATCTCTGAATCGTTGTAGTAAAGCAGCTACAGCCTGCTCACCGGTACCAGCCATTTAGCAGGATCTGTTCGTAGGCCCTCTCCGGCACAAAGGCACGCATATCCCTGCCCTCGCGAATACTCCGACGGATGAAGGTGGAGGAGATCTCCACCAGAGGTGCATCCACCAATCGTATCCCTTCGCTCAACCCTTCCGGGATCACGACTTCTTCTCCCGCGCGGGGATAGATCAGCATCGGGTAGGAATGCAAGAGACGCTCATACTCTTTCCAGAGTGGGAGCTGGTTCCAGTTGTCAGCACCGATGACAAGCGTGAAGTGCTTATCGGGATGATGAGAGACGAGGTGGTCCAGGGTATCAATGGTGTAAGAGGGCCGTGGCAGACGAAACTCCACATCCGACGCTTTCAGGTTATCAAAAGGTAGCAGGGCGGAGCGCACCATCTCCAGGCGATGATCGTCATCAAGGAGGTCATCTGCCTCCTTCAACGGATTGTGAGGGGAGACCACCAACCATACCTCGTCAATGCAGGTAAAGGAGCAGATGTAGGAAGCAAGCATCAGATGGCCCGCGTGAATAGGGTTAAACGATCCGGAGAATATGGCAATTTCCTTTTTCTGCATATGTGATATCCAAGTTTTGTTACCTTGAGGATTATCCGTTATCAATTGACCAGTGACACCTCGATACTGGAAAAGAAACAAAGTGGGCACTATCCGGCAAAAATAACAAAAAAAAACCGATGCACCTTTGCAGGCACACCGATCTTTTCATTCTTTTCGTTAAGAGTACGCTCTAACTTGATTTCTTAAATAGGGAGATGATCCACAGCAACAGCACGGCGCCTATCAAAGCGGTGACAAAGCTGGGGATCACGCCGCTGCCGGCGCTGATACCCAGAAGGCCAAAGACCCAACCGCCAATAACCGAACCGGCGATACCCACCAGGATATTCACCAGCAATCCGAAACCGCCACCTCTCATCAGTTTACCAGCAAGCCATCCGGCAATTGCTCCAATAATAATCCATCCTAACCAACTCATAAGCACTTGTTTTAAATGTGAATAATTCCGCCGACCATTAAGGGGTCGGTTTACTTCAATAAACAGCAGGATACAATGAATTGTTTAAAATTAACGAAAAAAATCTGTTCAGCTCATCCGGCTCTTGTAATCCTCGTAAGTGAAACGGCGATAAAGCACAAAGGTGTCCTCAGCACTCCACAACCCGATGGAGGGGTGTGTGACACCGTTGAAAAGGGTACTTTTCACGATGGTATAGTGGATCATATCCTCAAAAACAATGGGATCACCCACATGCAAAGGATTATCGAACGACCAGTCGCCCATGAAATCGCCACTCAGACAGCTGTTCCCCCCCATACGGTAGGTAGGCTTACCCGCCACCGGCTCCTGATAGGCACCCCTGATGCGGGGTTTGTAGGGCATCTCCAGGCAGTCGGGCATGTGACAGGCAAAGGAGACGTTAAGCATGGCGGTCTCCACCCCCTGATTTTCCACGATGTCGGTAACGGTAGCCACCAACACACCGGTCTCCCAGGCAAAAGCACTGCCCGGCTCCATGATGATCTCCAGGTGGGGATAGCGCTCTTTGAGTCCCTTGAGCAGGCTGACCAGGTGATCGATGTCATAATCCCTGTGGGTCATCAGGTGTCCACCTCCCAGGTTGAGCCACTCAATCTGACTGAAGAGATGGCCGAACTTCATCTCTACCACCTCGAGCGTCCTTTCCAGGTCGTAGGAGTTGTTCTCGCAGAGGTTGTGCAGGTGAAGGCCGCTGATTCCCTCGGGAAGATGGAGCCCAATCCTGTCGGCCGTGACTCCCAGACGCGATCCGGGCGCACTCGGGTTGTAGAGGTCGGTCTCCACCACCGAGAAGCCGGGGTTGATGCGCACACCACAACGGATATCCCTGCCGGAGGCTTTCACCTGAGGGTGAAACCGCTCGAACTGGGAGAGTGAGTTGAAGGTGATGTGGCTGCTATAACGCAGGAACGTGGGAAACTCCTCATCGGTGTAGGAGGGGGCGTAGGTGTGTGCCAGGCTCCCCATCTCCTCGTAGGCGAGCTGTGCCTCCGCTACTGAACTGGCGGTGGAGTGGGCAATATACTCGCGGATGATGGGGAAGGATTTCCAGAGGGCAAACGCCTTGAAAGCCAGTATGATGCTTACGCCGGTGCGATCCTGCACCGAGCGTATCAGCGCCAGGTTACGCCGTAGCAGCGACTCCTCCATCACGTAACAGGGAGAGGGTATCTGGGTGAGATCTATCATCGTGATTTCTTATTCTTCATTTGTACTGTATCGCCCTACATGCACCTTCTCCCAGGGCAACAGCTCCAGGGCGGCAGAGGGCCGTTCTTTCTCTTTCACACCGAAGGCAACCACGCAGAGCACCTCCAGTGGCATGGGGATACCCAGCAGATCGTTGATGTACTCACCCGCCGACATACTGTCGGAATAGGAGCGGTTGCGCACCTGCACCCAGCAGCTGCCCAGTCCCAGCGACTCAGCCTGCAGCTGCATATTGATGGCCGCGATGGAGGCATCCTCTATCCAGGCATCGCTATCAAGGGGGTTGCCCAGCACCACCACCGCCAGTGCAGCTCCGGCGAGGAGGCCGCCGCTGTTGGGCTTGCAGCGCGACAACGCCTCAAGCATCTTTTTCTCCTCCACGGCGATAAATTCCCAGGAGCGACTGTTCTTAGAGGTGGGTGAAAGCAGTGCCGACTCCAGCAGGGCGCGCGTCTGGTCGGGTGTCAGCAGCTCACCGGTGTACCGGCGGGTGCTGCGACGGCGTAACAGCAGTTGTTGAAATGGATCCATCGTGACACTCATTTTATAAGGTGCAATGATACGAAAAAAGAACGATATTTACATCATGGCCCGTGAAAATAGGACGGTGCACCGTACTATTTATATAGAACTGTTCTAAATTAGAAGAATTTTGATTATTTTTGTGCCCAAACGAACAATCTACTATGTTTCATACTCCGAAGACAAAGGTGAGACCTGCCACTAAGATGGCGGAACTGATCGATGCCAACCCTCACCTGTTGCTGATGCTGCAGCATTTCAACATCGATTTCCGGGTGAACGACCTGACGGTGTGGCAGCTCTGCATACGGCAGGGTATCAGCGAGAATCTCTTTGTCAGCATTGCCAACCTCTATAATGGCTTCGACATCAGAGGGCCACAGCCCTTCACACGTGGTGACCTGCTTCTGGTGATCGACTTTCTCAAGAGCAGTCACGACTTCTACCGCAGAGAGAAATATCCACAGATCAGCAGCTATATACGACAGCTACAGGAAAACCACCCTGTCAGAGAAATGAAGCTGCTGGAGAAGTTCTTCAAAGAGTACTTCGACGAGGTACTGGAACACCTGGATTATGAGGACAGCACCGCTTTCCCGTACTTCATCAGCCTGCTGGAGGGAGGAGAAAACGACAGGCTGGGAAAGCGTTACTCCTCGAAGGTGTACGGCGATCACCACACCGATATCGAACTGAAGCTGCAGGATCTGAAAAACCTGCTGTTGATGTACGTGGACATTGAGGGAGACCTGGAACTGCGCCGTAAGCTCCTTTTCGCCTTGTATGAGCTGGAGTTCGATCTCTACATCCACTCGCTGATTGAAGAGAAGATCCTGATACCTTCGGGACAACGGATAGAGAAGGAGGTAAATGTATAGTCCGCGCCTTCATATCGCCATCATGGAGCCTTCCAGGATCATCTTCGAGGGGTTGCAGACCATCATCTGCCACTCCTCGCTCGACTGCCGGGTGAGCCGCGTGGAGCGGTTGGAGGAGTTGACGGAGATGATGGAGCATACTCCCGTGGAGATCCTGATTGCAAACCCGATGCAGTTCGTCAACCTGGAGAAGGAGGTGAAAAAGCTGCGCAAGAGCTATCCCACCCTTGCCATCGCCGGTATCGACTTCGGCATCATTCACCGCCAATCGATACTGACCGATATCTCCTTCACCCTCTATGACACACCCGAGCATATCATCCATTCACTTACCCGGCTGCAGGAGAAGAGTCAACACCCGGAAGAAGAGAAAGAGGAGAACAACCACCTCTCGCCGCGTGAGATAGAGGTGCTCACCTGCCTGGTGAACGGCATGCTCAACAAGGAGATTGCCGATCATTTGCACATCAGCGTACACACGGTGGTGCGCCACCGTAAGAACATCACCCAAAAAACCGGGATCCGTAGTCAGTCCGGTCTCACCATCTACGCCATCTCGAAGAAAATCATCCATCTGGAGGATATGGAGATATAACGACTACCTATTGCATCACATCGCTACCCCGGACATCCAGTGCACCTTCTCTTTCGGATCACTGCGAATCATACTGATTCAATCCCTTATAATGACCATCTCACGACTGTTAAAATACCCATAACAAGTCATTGTGATGCTGCGATTCTCTTCGTATCTTTGCTGCATTCAAAAAGAAATGTATCAGACCAACAATGAAACAGACTACAATAAAGCGGAATCTATTCTTGCTGATGGCTATTCTATTGCATATATCACTCTTCGCACAGGCAGACCCGAGTGACGCCATGCTGTTTGGCGATGTGAAGGTGAGAGGAACGAATAACCATATCCCCTACGCCACAATCTTCGTGAAAGGTACCACCATGGGTACTGTTGCCGATGAGACAGGTCATTTCAAGCTGGCCCACCTGCCTGAGGGAAAGCAGACCATCGTGGCACAGTTCGTGGGCTACAAATCGGAGGAGATGGAGGTGGTGATGGAGCAAGGCAAAGGCAGGGAGCTCTACTTCGAACTGGAGGAGGATCTCTTCAACCTGGAGCAGGTGGTGGTGACCGGCACCCGCACACAGCACTACGTGAAGAGCGTGCCGGTGCGTACGGAGGTGGTCACCTCGCAGGCCTTGAAGAACAAAAACGCCTGGAACGTCTTCGAAGCGCTGGAAGGAGTACCCGGCATACGGGTTGAGAACCAGTGCCAGGCCTGTAACTTCACCATGGTGCGGATGCAGGGCCTGGGCTCGGAACACACGCAGGTGCTGATCAACGGGCAGCCGGTCTACTCGGGACTGGCCAGCGTCTATGGGCTGGAACAGATCGGCACCGGTGATGTAGACCGTATCGAGGTGGTGAAAGGTGCCGGCTCCGCGCTCTACGGCAGCAGCGCCATCGCCGGAGCCATCAACATCATCACCCGCGAGCCCTCGCCTGTGCCGATGGTGAGCGCCGACATACAGTTTGGCAGCCACCAGACCAATGTCTTCAACCTGAACGCCTCCATGCGTAATGCGAAAGGCAACATCGGGCTTAGCCTCTACGCCCAGAAGATCGATCATGGTGTGATCGACGCCACCGGCGAGGGGATGAGCAGGGAAGAGGTGAACGGTAAAGACGGCATCTCCGACCGTGTGGCCTCGAAGCTGCACAACGTAGGTGCATCGCTATATATTGATGATCCTCTCTTCGGCAACGACCGGCTGGTACTGCGTGGCAAGGCAATCAACGAGAAGAGAGAGGGCGGGGTGATCACCGGCGACCTCTACAAAAACCCCTTTACCGAGGGTACGGAAAACATCTCTACCGACCGCTACGAGGCGGAAGCCAACTACAGACTCGAGTTGGAGAGTGGCGGGGAGATCAACTTCAACAACTCCTTTATCAACCACAACCGTAACGCCACCAACGACTCCTTCCTGGGTGATTACCTGGAGACACACGACGGGATGTCGCCCGACGTGCAAGAGCTGCGTCCTTACCTGGCAGAGGAGCACTCACTGATCAACACCCTCACCCTGGGCCGGCAGCTGGGCAGTCACAGCTTGCTATTCGGGCTGCAGCACTACGTGACACGATTGAACGAATCGGGCATGTATCTGGTGGTGGATGAGGGCAGCGACTGGTATGGTGAGTCCTATCGCTCTACGGCCCGCAAGCATGCACACGAGATGGGTGCGTTCCTGCAGGATGAGTGGCAGGTAACGGAGATGTTGACGGTGGTGCCGGGACTGCGCATCGACCGTCACAGCTCGGGTGAGGAGTATGCCTCGGACCGACAGGTGTTCGACAGCGATTTTCCCGAGACATCCTTCAGCAGGATCAGTATCAACCCGCGACTGGCGGTGAAGTACCTCGCCGGTGAGCATCTCACCCTGCGTGCCAATGCGGGCACCGGCTTCCGTGCTCCCTACGGCTTCTCGGAGGACCTGCACCTCTGCAGCGGCTCACCCCGTGTATGGAAATCGTCGGAGCTGGAGGCGGAGACCTCGCGTAGCATCAACCTCTCGGCGGACTATTACGGACATGGCTTCCAGGTGAGTGCCAACCTGTTCCACACCTACCTGCAGAACAAGATCGACTTCACCGACGCCGACGAGCAGGTGAAGAACCTGGGATACACCTACCAGTGGCGCAACATCGACGATGCGGTGGTACAGGGCCTCGAGATGAGCCTACAGGTGACACCGGTCAGATATCTCAACCTGGGCGCCGACTTCGGCATCAACAGCGGGCACTACAAGAATGTGCGTGAGGACTGGAAGGGAACCCCCTATGAGCGCGTGAGTGACCGCATCCCTCGTTTCCCCTCCACCACAGGCAGCATGAAGGCGGAATATACGCCACACGACTGGACCTTCACACTCTACGGGCTCTACCAGGGCAGCATGCAGATCGACTACATCAGCGAAGATGCTGCCGGCACAAAGATCAAAACAACCGATCCCTACATGACCTTCAACGCCAGCATCTCAAAAAGAATCGGCATGGTACGCCTCTACGGTGGCGGTAAGAACATCTTCAGTTACCTGCAGGATGAGAAGCATCTCGATGATGCTGCCTTCCTCTATGCTCCGGTTTACGGTGCGCTCTGGTACGCCGGCATATCTGTCACCATCAGCCATTGATTGCCATCGTTACGGTCAAAAGCCACTCACCGCAGCTCGCGGATCACTCTGTGTGATTTGCAGACGGGATGGTCTTACTTCCCAGGTTTTAACCGGATATTTGCCCCAATCGGGCATGAATGAATCTGAACCCGTACATCATTCTGATGTAGCGGGTTTTTTCTGCCCGATTTGTTAAACATTTTAACCTTCTTGAATGTTTCACTCCTATGCACACTGACCGGCATCGGGAGAAGGTAGCAATTCTCCACAAAACTGCCGCGAATGTTGTATGGTATCAGAAAAAAATCATAGCTTTATTGCGGTTTCTTAATCAAAATATCAGCACACTGAACAAGCATACCCCCAACAAGAGGTATCTATCTAATAATATGCGAAATAGAAAAATCACACAACTAATTTACAGGATATGAAGGTACATGAATATCAGGCAAAAGAGATGTTTGCCGCCTATGGGCTTCCCGTGGACAAGAGCATCGTCTGCCGCTCGGTGGAGGATGCCGTGAAGGCCTATGAGCAACTCGATGCACAGAAGGTGATCGTGAAGGCACAGGTACATACCGGTGGCCGGGGAAAGGCTGGCGGTGTGAAGCTGGCAGACGGAGAAGCGGAACTGCGCAAGCATGCGGCCGACATACTGGGCATGGACATCAAAGGATTTACCGTCGATCGCATCCTGGTGGGCCAGGCAGTACACATCGACAAGGAGTATTACGTCAGCTACGTCATCGACCGCAGCAGCAAGGCGGCCATCCTGATGCTGAGCCGCGAGGGCGGGATGGACATCGAGGAGGTGGCACGCACCACACCCGAGAAGATCCACAAGTTCGTGATCGACCCCTCCATCGGAGTGCCTGATTACCTGGCACGGGAGGCAGCCTTCACGCTGTTTGACGACATCGCGCTGGTGCGCAAGGCGGCACCGGTGTTCCAGAAGCTCTACAAGCTGTTCGTGGCCAACGATGCCTCCCTGGCGGAGATCAACCCGCTGGTGCTCACCCGGGAGGGGGAGATCATGGCGATCGATGCCAAGATGACTTTCGATGACAATGCCCTCTACCGCCACCCGAAGACGGCAGCGCTGAACGAGCCTAGCGAGGAGGAGAAGAAGGAACAGAGCGCCAAGAGCAAGGGGTTCAGCTACGTGCACCTGGGCGGCGACATCGGCTGCATGGTGAACGGTGCGGGACTGGCGATGGCCACCATGGACATGATCAAGCTCTACGGCGGCAACCCCGCCAACTTCCTCGACATCGGCGGCAGCTCCAACCCCACCAAGGTGATTGAGGCGATGAAGCTGCTGCTGGGCGACAAGAACGTGAAGGTGGTACTGATCAACATCTTTGGCGGCATCACCCGCTGCGACGATGTGGCACAGGGCCTGCTGGAGGCATTCCGTCAGATCAGGACCGAGGTACCCATCGTGATACGTCTCACCGGCACCAACGAGAAGGAGGGACGTGCCCTGCTGCAGGGCACCCACTTCCACGTGGCCGAGACCATGGGTGATGCCACTCAGATGGCGGTGAAATTATCGAAATAACAACCAGACCGAACAAATCAGAGATTATGAGCATACTGATAAACAAGCAGAGCCGGCTGATCGTACAGGGGATCACCGGTCGCGACGGGGGGTTTCATGCCTCCAAGATGAAAGGATACGGAACCAACGTGGTGGGGGGCACCTCACCCGGCAAAGGAGGTGAAGAGGCCGACGGCATCCCGGTATTCAACACGGTGCGGGAAGCAGTGAAGGAAACGGCTGCCGACACCTCAGTGATCTTCGTGCCGGCACCTTTCGCAAAGGATGCGATGATGGAGGCTGCCGACGCCGGCATCAAACTGATTGTCTGCATCACCGAAGGGGTACCCACGCTCGACGTGGTGGAGGCCTACAGTTACATCCGCCGCAAGGGGGCCAACCTGATCGGCCCCAACTGCCCGGGGCTCATCTCACCGGGAAAGAGCCTGGTGGGGATCATGCCCACCATGATCTTCAGTGAGGGGAGCACAGGCGTGATCAGCCGCAGTGGCACCCTCACCTACGAGGTGGTTTACAACCTCACGGCAAAAGGAATGGGACAATCGACCGCCGTGGGCGTGGGGGGTGACCCGGTGGTGGGACTCTACTACCGCGAGCTGCTCGAGATGTTCGAGAACGACCCGGAGACCGACTCCATCGCGCTGATCGGCGAGATCGGCGGCGACGCGGAAGAGCGTGCGGCAGAGTACATCCGCGATCATGTGACCAAGCCTGTGGCGGTCTTCATCGCCGGGCAGCAGGCTCCCCCGGGCAAGCAGATGGGCCATGCGGGTGCCATCATCTCCAGCGGATCGGGCACCGCTGCCGAGAAGATCGCCGCCTTCGAGGCGGTAGGAGTACCGGTGGCCAAAGAGCCGAGCCAGATCCCCGACCTGCTCAAGAGAAGCAGATAGGCTATTGACCGGTAGGTTATCTGCCCCTATAACCACCCCTTCGGGGGGGCTTCGCTAGACCTGGGTGTGTGCCCCTCCGACTTCATACGGAGGGGATACGGAGGGGATACGGAGAGGATACGGAGGGGCATAAGCCCTGTACCCTCCCAGAATGTGTGTTGTACTTATGAAAAGATATCTTTCGAAGTGAAAACAACAAAAAGGCCGTCTGATGGTTGTACCTCAGACGGCCCTACTTTTCATTCTTTTTCACACTTTCAGGAAAATCTTTTTTTTGTAAAGGAAATAAAGAAAGCCCCAGACACACAACAGATAAAAGAGTGCACTGACGATTGGCTGGATCACCTCAGGGGTTATAGCAATGATGGCACCAAACAGAAGCTCTCTCACTTTGTGAAAATCAATGATCTTATGTTGTACCAGATAGATCGTGATGGAGTTTAATCCAATCACGACAAAAAAGAAACTCCATTTTTTGTATCCCAATACGTCGATGATCAGGTAGAAGAGTCCCAGTAAAATCAAGCTGATGCCCCCGGCGTATAAGACAAATGAACTAGTCCACAGAATCTTGTTGATTGGGAAGAAGATTCCCCAGAGAAGTCCCCCCCCAATTGAAACACCTCCGGCAGCCATTAACCAGAAGCTTTTCCTGATCGGTTTGATTTGCTGCTTTTCTGATTTCAGGAAACGACCGGCCAAAACACCCATTAATGCAGTTCCGACAGCGGGGATGGTGCTCAGAATGCCCTCGGCTTCCAGGATATTGTCCATGTAGAGGCGTCCGGGCAACAGCAACCTGTCCAAAAAGCCGGAGAGGTTCCCTTCAGGGGTCAGGACCCCGGCTCCATGTCCCGGTACGGGTACATACAACATCAACAAACAATACCCTATCAGCAGGGAAAAGAGCCAGATGACCTGTCCTCGTAGTGAGCTGTTCAGGTAGATCATTGCGGCAATGAACCACGCCACACCAATACGTCCCAGGACGCTGGCAAAACGCATATGATCAATCTCGGAAGTGAAGACGCCATTGTATAACATCCCCAGCACAACGAGCAGAAGCATGCGCTTCAGGGCATGGAGATAGATGCTTTTTCTGGATGAGCCGTTTTGCAATCTCTTTGAGAATGAATAAGGCATGGAGACACCCGCCAGAAAGAGGAACAGCGGGAAAATCATATCATAAAAGGCAAAACCGTTCCACTCAACGTGTTTCATTTGATTGTTCAACCACTCAAAGAAGGGCCATCCGGTCAGTGTTGCCAACGCATAGACAACTTTCTGTCCCCCGGTGATCCAAAGCATGTCGAACCCCCTGAGTGCATCGAGTGAATGCAACCGTTCCGGTTTTCGCTCTGGTTGATTGTTCATGATGATCGTCTTTTCAATTTGCCCCACGGGATAGAAGCTGGAGCATTGCCTCAGCATACCTTTTGCCCATCATCCGTTGAGAGGCTGCATCAAAATGAATGAAATCAGGGTTGGAGGTGAGATCATCTGCAGGGACCAGCGCGGCGTTGTGATCTTCCTTGACTACCCGGTGAATGATTGTATTGATTTCGCTCCAGCCCTTGCTCATGGATTCTCTTTTCGGGAAGGCAGCCAGTTCGCCAACCACGATGGGCAACCGACTATCGTCAGAAACAAAACGCATCAGATAAAAGAGCGTCTTCAGGTTACAGGCATATTGCGGCAGTTTTTCGGGTGTGGCATCACTCTCGCCTTGATGCCAGAGAATGCCCTTAAGGGTTCCATGCTCCTTCGCCAGGTTGATCTTTTCAACCAGGTTGCTGCGCAGGTTAACCCCGTTGAAGGTTGAATCATTCAGCCAATAACCAATAGAGCTACCCCCCACAGCTGTAGGAAACAAGGCAATCACAACATCATCGTTCACCTCCTCCAGCAGATTTTTCGCAAAGGAGAGCCCCCCATCCAAACCGGTCACCTTGGGTTGGTAAAAATGCAACGGTTCCTTGGCCAGGATCCATTCATTCTGTGCATTGATCGTAAGGATCCGCTCGTCAGCGATCGTATCTTCGGGTGCCACCAATCCTCTGCCGGCCATGTTCGACTGACCGGCCATGATGAAGATCCAGAGGTTCTTCTTCTCAGGCATCTGTTGCACCGGAACCTGTTGTTTTGGGAAGAACTGGGTGCGTAAATCGGTCGCCATATCTTCCGCATCGAGGTGAAAATGAATCCCCTCCAGGCGCCATCTTTTCTTCATCTCCCCAAGCGATTCTCTAAAACGGCTGAACGCTTTACGATCGGCATGGGTCCACCCTGCTTCCGCATAGGCTGCCAAACGGGGAAAAACCTGGTTTTCCATCTGTGCCACGGTGGGGATCCACTCGCTCCACATCTGGGTGCCCAAGCCGAGGATCAGGCGGTGATACATTGGATCCAAGCCTTCGGGGATGGGGTCGAAGTGATATGACCTGGACAAAGGCAACCGCTCGTAGGTATAATCCAGATAAGTGTCCCAATGGTTTGAATTGACCACACTGTATCCTTTCTGAACGGCATCACTGATCAGGTTGACGTCTCCTTTCCAGAAATGGACGATGGCAGAGGATGCCAGTTTCTGTTCTACTTTGGTTTCTGTATCGCTCCGTTCACCATGGATATCATCGCCCATGATTTCGTTCCATCCCATCATGCGTTTACCGTTGCGGTCGATGAAGTTTGAAATCAGGTTGGTGAAATAGATCTGCAAATCAACCGGTGAGTGCAGATCGTTGGCACGCATGAACTGTTGCACTTTGTCGGATCTCTCCCAAGGGCCGAAGTTCACCTCATCCCCCCCGATGTGGATGATTTCACCCGGAAAGAGCGCCATCACCTCTTCCAGCACATCCTGCAGGAACTGCACCACCCTTGGATCGGATATATTGAAGGAATCTTCCATCTTCCCAAAAATCACCGAGACATCGGTTGTGGTGCCCATAGATCCCAGCCAGGGATAGGCTGCGATGGCCGCCATAGCGTGGCCCGGCATCTCTATTTCGGGTACGATGGTGATGTGCCTGTCGGCCGCATATTGAATGATCTCTTTGATCTCCTCCTGTGTATAAAAACCTTCGTGGGGCACTCCTGTTCTGCCCTCGCTGCGTCGGGCCGTTTGCGTATCCATTCTTTTTGCACCCACCTGGGTGAGAAGGGGATATTTTTTAATCTCAATGCGCCAACCCTGATCGTCCGTCAAGTGCCAGTGGAAGGTGTTCATCTTCAAGCGGGCCATCTCATCCAGCATTTTATAGATCGTCTCTTTGCCTTTGAAGTGTCGCGCTTCATCGAGCATGAACGATCGCCATGGAAATCGCGGTTGATCAACAACCTCCACCCTGGCAATCTCTACTGTGTGTCGGCTTGATGATTCAAAATCGACCGGCAGCAGTTGCCTGAGCGTCTGTATCCCATAAAAGATACCTGCGGGAGTAGCCGCACGTATCAGGATGTGGTTACTGTTGGTTGAGAGCAGATACCCCTCCTCCCCAAATTGAGAGATAGAAGCATCATCGAGATGCAGTTCGATTATACTGCAGGGGATGCCCTGGGGAGCGTTGCTGCTGAACCCTTTCTTCAGGATGTCAGCCAGGTAATCAGCCTCAAACCGAATCGCATCGGCAGCCTCGATGGTGAAGTTAGCCGACAAGGTGAGGTGCCCCTCCCCGTATGTGATCTCGGCAGGATAAGGGATGATCTGAACCGGTGCTGACAGGGAGGCAAAAAGTGTGATCGAGAGAAAAAGGAATATGAGCGTAAAATGTTTCATTTGCAATTATTTTTTACTTACTGCGACCATTCTGTGGTAGGTCTCCAGAAGATCCAAGCGGCGAAACTGATTTTGTGCTTCAATTTCACGGTCGTTCAGAAACCCTTTTTGAAGCTTGCAAAACCGGTCGTCCAGCTCTTTTGAATGACGGATCAACGCTTCCATTTGGGGAAGAAGCTCTTTCGCGAGGTCGCGGTTGAAAGTGTCACTGTTGTATATCGCCTTCATCTCTTTGAATTCCAGATAGAACGCACGCAGGTCGATCATCAGCAAGAAATGTGCAAACTCTTTCAGGTTCCTTTTCGGGGTCAACCGGTAGAGGATCGACCTGGCTTTAGCCGTTTTCTGCTGTAGGTCGGCGATTGAGAGGCTCGTCACCGGGTTGCCTTCGCGAATCAACTCCTGAGGGATGAACAACGCCTCCTTGAATCGTTGGCTTTCATCGCTTGAAAATCCGAACCTGTCAGATGCGTATTGCACGATGAATTCTTCCGGCTGAAGGGGTTCACGCTGTTTCAACGCTTCGGCATAGGAGGCGACCAGTATGCGAAAACCGGATAAGGGATAATTGTTGCGTATCTGCAACATATCCATCACCTCGTAATTGACATCCCAGGTGAACCCGTACAAGCCGGATGTGGACCAGGAGGTCATCACCATCCCTTTGTATCCGGCTTTGCGGGCATAGGGAATGAAATCCCGCTGGTTGTTGAAATGCTTTTCCCATTCAGTCAGATACCAGTTATCCGGATGGCTGCGGATGGCAGGTGACCCCCAGAATTGCATGCCCTTATTTTGCAGCGCACCGATATCACCGAAGTGATCTGTCTTCCACCCGTAGTTCCAATCGATGAAGATGGTCTCCTTGGGCAGTTCGCCTGCCGCATCGGGATGTTTGAGCAGGATATCGGCCCACATCACAGGAGTCTTGCCCATCTCAATGATGATGCCCGTGATCATCTTCATGTAATCGACGAACAACTTCGATTTCCCCTCTTTAGCGGCTTTCAGCGAACAATCGGTACAATGTCCAAGCAGGTAGGTTTCATCCCCGCCGATATGAATGTATCGGGAGGGGTGCAAAGAGGCCATGTCGCGGAACAACTCAGCAAACAGGAGGCTGTCGCCCTCTGTTTCGAGCGGACAAATCTGAGAGATATCCTTCCTGTCTTCTTTGAGATGAGCGTATCGCTCATTTCGCAAGATATACTCCACATGGCCAAAGCACTGTTGCAGCGGAATCACATCGATCCCCAGCGTGTTGCAATAAGCGATGAACTGCTTCACCTCATCGCGGGTATAGGCATATTGGTTGGAAATCACAGCATGATTCTGGTAGGGATAAGAGGCTTCCCACTCCATCACAAGGGTATTGATTCCGAAGTCGGCCAATTCGGTTGCAAAGGCATGCAGCGCCTGGGGGGTCATCACCTGAATGCGCAGATCGAGGTGAAATCCTTTCACATCGAAATCTTTGTGCTGTGCAGTAACACCTGATGGCTGTAGTGCAAAAAACAGCATGATCACAAAAAGTGTTTGGATGTTCAAATGGTGTGAATGTCTCATATTATTGTATGATTTCAAAGGGTTTGTCTGTTTGCTTGCCAAAAGCGGAGAATGGTACTCCCTTTTCATTGGCAAACAACAAGTGAACAGCCGGCTGATGCTTTGTTTTCAGCTGAAGGGCGGCTCCCTTGTCGGAGGTGAATTTTTGCAGCATCACCTCCTGCTCATCCTGAGGAGTGAAGAGCATGAAGGAATGGAGATCACCTTCAGCCTTGATTTTATATGTTGCCATGGGAGCCCTTTCCGTTTTCCCATTCACGGCGATCAGTCCCTCGGTGAGTTGAAGATTGTCGACAAGGGTCAGATCCGCGGGAATACAGTGCATGGCTTCCCTGTTGTGGAGTGTGAGAATCTTCTCTCTGCTTACGGAGACGTCGGTCCGGTCGAAGTGGAACAGAATCTCGTAGTCATGGCTCCCTACAGCCTTGAAACAATCGTATAGCACGAGGTATTTTTGATGCACCACTACCAGTGAGCGGTACCATTCAACCGATCCGTTCACCTCTTCAGATGCAGGGGAATGCATTCGGAGAAAGGTGTAGGCTTGCTGTTGCTCAAAATCAACAATCTTGTTGTCGGTATCTCTCTTGGCAGCCCACAGGATGTCGGCAGAGGTGGCCGCATCTGATTTCCCGTCAATGATCACCGTGTTGTGTGCTTTCGTTGTCCGATACCAGGATACAAGAAGGGGGTCATCGTAATTGCAGCAACCGCTGTCGCGCAATACTGGACTCCCTTTGTACCAGAAGTTAAAGGCGAGTCGTCCGGCATGCATATGCGCACCGATAGACTTTGCAGGGTTGGCCAGCAGATACCAATCCGCATCATCCCTGACAATCCCGATCTGTGTCTCTGCGAACAACTTGCTTCGGTTTTTTTGAGAAATGGGTTGTGAAAGGAGCGTTGAGAGTGTTGCGACAATCGGTGTTACGGGCATCTCGTAAGAATCATTCACCACAGGCATCGTATCATCGGGTTGTTTAACCATGAGAAGGTAATCCCGCATCTTATAGAGCAGCGATTCAATGCCGGCAGGAAGGGCAATGTTGTTTGACGAGCAAAGGAGGTAGGCATCTCTGAAGATGTGAGCTTCAAAGGGATAATAACCAAACATCTGCTCCACGTTGCCCCCATCGGGGTAAAAGGCATGCCGGATGTGGTGCTCCAGGATTCGTTGCGCCGTAGAGAGCAGTTCCCCGGCATGGGGCATGCCGGGAAAGAGTGCTCCCACATACAACATTGCCAGCGCACCGTGTGCCTGATGGTTGAACTCGTTCAGTTTCTGCTCACCGAAGTGTTCGAGCAGCACCGAGGAGTGGTTCTGCAGGATACCGACGATGAACTCTTTGTCGTTGCGGGTGAGTTGATCTTCGCCCAGGAAGTAGAGCCATGAGAGGTGGATGCAGCGCCATGCAATCTGCATGTCCGTCCAGTTGTATCGTGTTTTGCCCTCCTGCGCCAGTTGCGAATTTTCACGGTACCATAAACGCGTGAAAGAAAGCGCATAATCGAGATAATGTTTCTCTTTTGTGAGGTAATAGATCCTGGCAAAACTGGGAATAAAATACAAACGGGCAAGCCAGACACTCTTTTCGAGCTCAAGTTTTTCAAACCGGACCCAATCAATGGGATCGCCATAGACCTGTTGTAGTATTCCGTTTTGAATTTTCTCCACAATCAGAGCATCCTCTTCCGTGTTGAGAATCTCCATCTGGATGAATTTGCCACCCTGATCTTTTGGGATGTAATCACCCACATCATACTGTCTCAGGTAATGGGTAAACGGAAAGGTACCGGTTTTGTCGCAGAGGTTGTGCTCCGCGTTGATCAGATTCTCCTGATGAGGTACAAAAGGATATGCCTTATGGCTTAAGGCATATCCCATTGATCCGGTAAAAATAGTTTTTAAGAAAGATCTTTTATCCATAATTTATTGACTCAGAAAGACTACATCATCCACTACGTGTAGGGTGCCATTGGTAGCTTCCAGGTTAGAGGTGATGATGGTCCACTGTTTCTTGGTTCCCTGGTTGATCAGCCCCTGATAATTGCTACTTCGTGAAAGATACATGACACTGCCGTTTTCTGTTTGGTAGGCAATCGGTTCATTCGGGTTCTTGAATTCGTCCGGGTTGGAGAAGTTTACTTTCCCCTTAACCAGATGATACTTCAGCACACTTTGCAGTTGCTCCACCGGAATCTCCTGCACGGAAGCATACTTGTTGGCGGTGAGGTATTTTTTCCAGGCGTTATTTCTGGGCAAGATGTAGGTGTATCCCTTCTCCTGGGAGTAATAATCCTGCATCGCAGCCCTGGTGATCGCTTCAGCCATTGTGGACATGATATCGCTCCTCTCCTGAATAAACTCCCACGCAGTCATATTCAAATTGGGGTTGGTGGGGCTGGGTTGGTACTCGAAGTTGTCTTGAATTTCACAACGGGTGAAAACAGTGATCAACAAGATTGTCATCATTGCCAACCTTATGTGAATGTTGGGTTGTATTTTTTTCATTGGTTCCACGGTTTAAATGCGTTAATTGTAATAGTCGTTTTGCACCAGGTTGGGATTCTTCCGCAAACTGTTGATAGAAATGGGCCATACCAGGTTTCGTTCGTCACTGAGACCGTTGATGGGCTGCATGGTAGAGATAGCTTTACCGGTACGCACCAGGTCAAACCAGCGGTGGCCTTCAAAGCAGAGTTCAATGGAACGTTCATGCAAGATGGCCGTTTCGAGGTCACCATACATCGCTTCTGCAGCGGCAACTGTTTCAAATTCAACCAATCCGGCGCGTCTCCTGATGGTGTTGAGCAACCCAAGGGCAATAAGTTGGTTCTGCGCGCCCCCTTTTTTGTGAAGGGCCTCAGCTCGTAACAGCATGATATCTGCCAGACGGAACAATACGATGTTCTGTTTTGAAGGGGTTGGATCTTCGTCGTTGAGCCCCCTGCCCAGAAATTTCCAGATGGCCTTCGGATCGGTCAGGGTCACGTCATAGACATAGTCTATTCTTTTGTCCCCCTCCTCGTAAGAGGATTTAAACTTCTCTGAAGGTGTAAAGATCGCATAAGAACCAATGGCATATAATACACGCAGTGAGTTGGTTTCATTTTCATCGTAAGCTACCTCAAATATCGATTCAGAGGAGTAGCTGTTGGTGAAGATCTTACCCCATTCATCCATGTTCGTCACCAGTGAATAAAGCGGGTTGTTCAACACCAGTGAAGATGATCCAATTGCTTCGTCATACTTGTGCTGCCACATGTAAACATGGGTGAGCAGCGCGTTTGCAGCCCCCTTAGTAAACATGATCCTGTCGCGGTCATTTCCGAACTTCTCCCGACAGTTCTGGGTGGCATAGCTCAAATCTTCCTCAATGGCTGCAAGGACCAATTGCTTGTCGGTTCTGGAGATGAAAATATCCTGTTCAATGGATTGATAGGGCTCGAGGATCAGTGGTACATCTCCCCATATTCTCACCAGATAGAAGTATGCCAGAGCTCTGAGCGCACGTGCTTCACCCACAAGCTGTGTACCTGTTTCATTGCCCTCTTCAAAGATCTCAGGAATGTACTTGATGGCATAATTAGCCCTGTTGATCATGTCATAAAGGGAACCCCAGTAGGCAGAAGCAATTGATTCGTCAAGATTGTTCTGCAACAACTGCAATCCTTCACCCGACTGGGCAGTCTGAACATTGTCTGCCCTTCCTTCACCCCAATAGGCGAAGTTGGTTCTGAAAACCGACTGGGCTGCATCGTAAATGCCGTAGATTCCTGCCTGTGCATCGCTTGTAGTTTTGTAAAATCCGTCAGCTGAGAAGCTGCTTATCGGTTCCTTGTCAAGCAGATCACTACAAGAAAAGAACGAAATGGCAAGGATGATGAGCCCTATAAATTTGAAACTTTTCATAGTTGATTCTTTTTAAAAATTAATGTTCAATCCAAATACAAACGTACGGCTGTGTGGGTATGAGCCATCATCTACACCGACACGCAAACCGCTGAATGAACTTACATCCGGGTCGTAAGCTGTATAGTGTGTCCAGGTAATGAGGTTCTCTCCCGTAACATAAAGCTGCAATCCTTCGAGGAAGATTTTGTCAGCCAGTCTCTTTGGAAGATCGTATGCCAGGGTTACATTCTTCAATCGCATGTAAGAGCCATCCTCAATCCAGCGATCAGAGACACGAAGATACTCATTTCTCAAAGGGTCGTTTCGAATGGGACGCGGAAAATCAGTGATGTCACCCTGTTTTCTCCACCTGTGTAATGCATCGGTTGATACGTTGTTGTATGCAAAAACCCAGTTGCGCATCATATTCAGGTTGCTGTATATGTCATTCCCGTACGAGAACTGCAGGAAAAAATTCAGGGTGAAGTTCTTGTAGGCAAAATCATTGTTCAAGCCACCGGTAAACAGGGGTTGTGCATTCCCGATAATCTGTTTATCCTGGTCGTCGATGATTTTGTCGCCATTCAGATCATCCCATATGGGATCACCCCCACGGAATACCTTACCGTTGGCTGAACCATATTTAACCTGCTGGGTATTGTCCTCATCACGGGCATAGACACCTAAGAATTTCCAGCCGTAGAATGTGCCAATTGGTTCATCCACCTTCAGGATATGGTATGTACCGTTTTGAATGAAGCCATTGGTTAAGATATTCTCCGGGAGGCTGATAATTTTGTTTCTGTTCATCCCAATGTTGAAACTTGTGGACCACCTGAACTTACCTGTCAGGTTCTGTGTGGTTAGCGCAAACTCAAGTCCCCTGTTGCGAATTTCACCAATGTTCTGGCTGATGGAACCAAACCCGGTGGTCTCAGGGATGGGTACATTGAACAAGAGATTGGTGGTATTCTTCTGGTAAGCATCAGCTGTCAGGTAGATGCGTCCGTTGAAAAGTGAAAGGTCGATCCCTGCGTTATACTGCGTAGTGGTCTCCCAGGAGAGGTTTTTATTGGGCATCGCCGTGGGTGTTGCACCGGAGTAATCGAGATACTTGGCATTCAAACTGAACTCACCCTGTGACACATAATTGCCGATTGATTCGTTCCCGGTCTGTCCCACGCTAAACCTCAGTTTACCATCCTCGAGGTTCTTCATGTTTTTGAAGAGTGATTCATCGGAGAAGCGCCATGCAAACGATGCAGAGGGGAAAGTACCCCACTTCTTCTCCTTACCAAAGCGGGAGGAGCCGTCAGCTCTCATGGTAGCCTGCAACAGGTATCTGCCAAGATAGTCATAGCCTACACGTCCGAACACCGACATCAGGCTGTGCTCATAGGTTCCATTGACACTCTGCCCCGAAATAGTACCGGCACCATTCAGTGTACGGATATTGTCGCTGGCAAAGAACTGGCCATCTAAACCGGTCGTTTCAGTCTTCCATTCCTGCTGGCTAAACCCACCCAGGAGTGAAAAGTTATGACGATCCTGAAAGGTACGGTTGTAGGTCAAATAGTTTTCGTTGGCCCAGGTAAGATTTTGGGTGGCACGTACTGCACCGGAGTTCCATCCTGCTCTGTAATCGACCGTGGTGGGGTAGAATTCATCCTCTTTCATGGTGATGAAGTCAAGGCTCACGTTCGTCTTGAATCGTAAATCCTTGAGAATCTCCCACTCAACATATTGATTCCCGATGATTCTGTTGGTGGTGTTCAAGTGGGTTGCCTCGTTGGCCAGCCCCACCGGGTTTCTTTTGCCATTGAAATAATTGATGGGTGAGCCATCAGGATAAGTGAGTGAATAGACAGGAGGTCTGACCAGGATGGATTGCACCAAGCTATGGTTACCGGTACCCCCGGCATTGATTCTGTTGTTCTTACCGTGCGTAAAGGAGACACTGTATCCGGCATTCACTTTCTCCGTAATCTTAAAGTCGGTATTGAGCCTTGATGTGATCCTTTTGTAGTTAGAGTTGAGTAGGATACCATCCTGATCAAGAAAAGAGCTGCTTAAAGAATATCTGGCAGCCTGATTCCCACCGATGACCGATATGCTGGCCTGTTTCTGGAAAGCCGTACGGTACATTACCTCCTGCCAGTCCACATCCCCGCTGTTCATGGGGTTGAGTGAGTCAATGGCAGTCCAGTGTGGTTCAGAGGGGTTCACGGCATTGTTGTATGCATCCAGGTTCTTGTAGGTATCAATGATGATGTCTCGCCACTGTGTGGCATTGAGCACACTCAGTTTCCTGGTGATGGTGCTGACACCGGTGTAGAGATTGACGTTGATCTGCGCCTTGCCTTCTCTCCCTCTTTTGGTGGTGATCAACACAACACCGTTCGCAGCTCTTGATCCGTAGATGGCCGTTGAAGAGCCATCCTTGAGGATCTCGATTGATTCGATGTCCTGAGGATTGATGTCAGCCAACGGGTTAAGTCCATGAGAGTCGTATCCATTCAACTGAGACAGCGAGTTGGATTCTACCGGCACCCCATCAATCACATACAAAGGTTCATTCCCGGAGTTCAAGGTAGATTGACCACGTACCGTTACGGAAATCCCATCACCCGGAGCTCCAGAGTTGGAGACAACCTGTACGCCCGATGCACGACCCTGGAGGGCAGACATCACATTCTTCACTGGGGTGTTTTGCAGGCTTTCGTTGCTGATGGTTGCAATGGAACCGGAAATATCTCTTTTTTTCATGCTTCCATATCCAATCACCACCAGTTCATCCAGCTCACTCACCTCTTCAGTCAGCGTGACAATTAAATTGTTCAAAGGACCATTCACGACATGTTCATAGGGTGTGTAGCCCAGGAAAGAGAATTCTAGTCGTGCGCCACTCGACAGGACAGTAATCATAAAATGTCCATCGATATCGGTCACCACACCGTTGGTGGTTCCAATTTCTTTTACCGTAGCTCCCGGTATTGGTTCACCCAACTGGTCTGTAACCGTTCCGGAAACCTCAATTTTTTGTTGGTTCATTCCATTGACCTCAGCGTTTACTGCCGGTTCTTCGGCGTAGAGTGAAGTCAGTGAGTGGGTCAACAGCAGCCCTAACAGGAGCAAACCTTTTTTCATTGGTGTCATCTTTAATTTCATAGGTTTCTTTTTTAATTCATTTCAGGTCATAGGAGTTAGATTGGTTTCTTGGTCGATTCTAGAATCATCACAAAGATACCTGCGCATAATTCGTAAAAATTACATAAAACGTAATTAACCTCTCAAAAAGCGCAATCTTATCACAGATCAATCAACGATGCACTCTCCTTCTCCAGATAAAGGAATGCATTGTTTTTTGTTCTCAAGATGGTGGCCGGACATGCTTCAGAGATGGGATTCTTCAAAGTATTACGGATCGCCTCCGCTTTCAATTTGGTGGGCACAATACAAAACAGATAATCAGCTTTCAGGAGAGAGGGAATCGTAAGTGTAAAAGCTTTTTGAGGCACCTCATCGAGATGCATGAAACACTTGTCATTGACCTGTTGTTGCCGACTGGCATGATCCAGATTCACGATCTTCACCTGATACGGGTCGTTGAAATCAGCCACCGGAGGATCATTGAAAGCAATGTGGCCGTTTTCGCCGATTCCAAGGCAGACAATATCTACCTTGTACTGTTTTAGTTTATTGCCATAGCGATTGCATTCATCTTCAGGATCTGAGGTTGTTCCATCAATATAATGTACACTTTTAAAAGGAACTTTATCAAAGATGCGTTCTTTCAGGAAATTACCGAACGCCTGAGGGGCATCTTTATCCAAACCAATGTATTCATCCATGTGAAACGCATTGATTCTATCCCAGGAAATTGATGGGTCCTTAACCAGATATCTCAAAAAATCATCCTGAGAAGGAGCTGCCGCAAAGATCATGTTGACTTCACTCTTCTGCTTCAAAAGCTGTTTGATACAAGCTGAGACATCGTTCGCTGCAGCCCTGCCCATTGTCTTTCTATCTTGAAAAACATTCACTTGTAATTGTTCTCTCATGAATATTGAGAGCGGTGTGTTAGTTTTTGTAAATGACATTTCCTTCTACGATTGTGTGTGAAACATTAATGTTCTCATCAAACAGTACCAGATCGGCATCCTTTCCCTTGGAGATTGATCCCTTGTGCTGATCCAGGCACATGATACGGGCCGGGGTGAGTGTCATCATGCGCACCGCCTCCACCAGAGGCACCCCGGCGACCTGTACCATGGTCCTTACCAGACGGTCTGTGGTGGCAACACTCCCGGCGAAGGCCGTTCGGTCGGGCAACTTGGCAACCCCATCTTCGATGATCACCCGCTGTCCCTTTTCAAGGCTTCCCAGGATAGACTCCCCGTCGGGCATGCCGGCGCCCCGCATGGAGTCGGTGCAGAGCGCTGTCCTGTCGGGTCCCTTGAACTTGTATACAAACTGCAACAACGATTTGGGTAGATGCACCCCATCGGCAATGATCTCCACATCCATCCCATCGATCAGGTAGGCTGCCTCCACCACACCGGCATAACGGAAAGCATTTCTGCGGGTGATGGTAGACATGCCGGAATAGAGGTGGGTTGCAAGGGTAAAGCCGGCGTCGTAAGCATCGAGCACCTCTTCGTAGATGGCATCTGAGTGCGCCACGGCTGTGAGGATATTGCGTTCCCTGAGCACTTTCGCGAATTGGAGCGCTCCCGGCAATTCGGGTGCCAGGCTCCAGCGCACGATATCGTCAGATGCTGCCAGGATGGCGTTGTATTCTTCCGGTTCAGGGTTCCTCAGGTACTTGGGATCTTGTGCTCCCCGCTGGTTATTGGCAAAATAGGGGCCTTCGAGATGAAGCCCGAGAAACTTGGCTCCCTTGTTGTTGCACTTCACCGCCTCCTTGTAGATCCCAAAGGTCTTAAAGAGCTCTTCGGTAGTACTGGTAAGCGTTGTCGGCAGTAAGGCTGTTGTACCATACTTCGCATGCGTTTCTGCAGCACCCAGATATGCCTCTACCGTACCATCCATGAAATCATGGCCCCCACCGCCATGGGTGTGGATATCGATAAAACCGGATGAGACATAGTTGTTGGATGCATCGATCACCACATCGGTATCGTCGGGGATAAATGACCCCTTGTCCGTGATATCGGCAATGGCGCCATTTTCGATCACGACCGTGAGGTTTTCAACTATTTTGTCCGGAAAAATCACTTTCCCGTTTTGGATGATCAATCGATTATTCATAAATGAAATTATTTGGGTGCCGGAGGCAATTCGCAGGTAGTGTGCCTTTGACACGTAGATTAGACAATATTAAATGGTTGCGCTCTTCCAGGATTTGATTCGATAACCCCAGGTGGCATACCATACGATGTAGACGAAACAGGGAATCAGCACACCGTACGCATTTTTCATCGCCTCAAAGGAGGAGAGAGATGCATTCATTTCTACGAATGCGTTGTAGACAATCGGCATGATCGCGCTACCGCACAACGCCATCACCAGGAAGGCAGAACCAAGATTGGTATGCCTGCCCAACCCGTTGATCGCTAAGGGCCATATGCCGGCATAGAGCAAGGCATTGGGCAGCCCCATCATCACGAGATACCAGAGCGAGATGTCGGTGGTCATGCCCAATAGGTGAACGGTGCCGGTGGTGGTGATGATCAACACAGAGAATATCAGGTTAATCAAAGAACTGACCAGAAGGGCATTCCGCTGTTTGATATATTTCGGGATCAATGCGATACCCAGAAAATAGCCGATGAAGGTGAGCAGCATCGTGTAGGAGGGAATGTTTTGTGCCGGACCGGCAAGGCTTTCTCCCATTGTACCGGCAAACTGGATGCTGGTTCCCAGTGCAATCATCTGCGTACCGATGTGAAAGAACATCGCCAACACCCCCAGAATTAGCGCCGGATACTGCAGGATGTGTTTTTGCGAGTGTTCATCCTCTGCAGAGCGTTTGTTTACAACAGAGGGATCCAGCTCAGGCAAGGGAGAGTATCGCACAATGATTCCGAAGAGAAACAGTGCGATGGCTAAGATCAGATAAGGGGTCATCACACCCTTTATCAACGTATCCAGTGTTGCCTCAAGTGATTCACCGGTGTAGACACCGGCTTCAATCTCTTTCATCAACACCCTGTCGGACTCCCTGATGACCACCGCGGCAAATATCAGGTTGGCAATCACACCTGCCAGCTTGTTACCGGTACCCACCATGCTCATTCTCCTGGCGGCACTATCTATAGGACCCACGATTGTCACGTAAGGGTTGGCAGCCGATTGCAGAATCGCCAGACCCACTCCAAGCAGAAAGAGCCCCAGGAGAAACAGCTGATAGGTTCTCCAGTAAGCGGCGGGAACAAAAAGCAATGCCCCCAAGGCCATACACCAGAGTCCAAACATCATCCCACGCTTGTATCCAATCTTGTTCAGCAGCATTGAAGAGGGTATCGCCATAATCAGATAAGCGATGTAAAAGGCGAAGGTCACCAGATAGGACTGGAAGTTGGACAATTGAAGGGTCAATTGGAAATAGGGGATCAGGATGGTGTTGACCCATGAAACCAATCCAAAGATAAAAAAAAGAAGAGCCAGGATGATCATCGACTTGATCGTGGTGCTTTTATCCTGTACGTTGGGTATTGGGCTACGAGTGTTCATGTGAGCATTATTAAATCATTAAAAAGCTATTTCTCCAGGCAATCGATTGTACAAAAATAGCCCACAGATGATTGAATAATGCTTCAAAAACGTAATCCTGTTTTCAAAAAACGTTCAAATAAACAGGAAGCCACCCATTGTGGCGTTTCAGCTCATTTTCTTGCGGTATTCAGCAGGTGTTGCTCCTTTGATTTTTTTGAAAATACGGGATATGTTCTTGCAGTCATTGAATCCGGACTCTAATGCCAGATCGAACAGGGTTCGATTGGTAGTTAACAACAAATGGGCAAAGTACTCAATCCTGCAGTTCAGTATAAACTGATAGATGGAGGTACCCATCTCCTCCTTGAATTTCACCTCCAGGTTTCGTCTTGAAAAGGGCACCATTTCAGAAAAATCCTCGATTTTAATCTCGGCGGTGAAATGGTCTTCAATGTAATTGACCACTTTTGATATATACTCGTTGGAAATATTGTATTTTTCGGTTGATCTTCTTAGTTCAAATCTTTTGGGTTCAATCACAACGTTGAATGGTTCAAGCCGCTCTCTGTTCATTAATCGATTGATCAATCGACCTACTTCATACCCCCCCTTCTCCACATCGAGCACAATGGAGGAGATTGGTGGATCGGAGAGGTTGCAGATCAGTTCGTCGTTGTCAACCCCCAACAGCGAAATATCTTGAGGAATGCGTATGTCATTGATCTTACAGTTTTCGGAAACCTGGAGCGCGAAACTGTCGTCGCAGGCAAAAAGACCAACCGGCTTGGGGAGGGAAAGAAGCCATTCGTCGAGTTGCAGATAAGCAGTACTCCATTGTTCGCCATTAAGATTCTCACTCTCAAAATAGTAATAGTTACCTCCTACCTTTTTCACTTCACGCATGAAACCTTCAGCTCTTTCACGTGACCAAACGACATCCTTGTTTCCATAGAAGGCAAAATTTCTGAATCGTCTCTTGATAAAAAACCTGGCAGCCATCGTGCCGGTGCCAATATAATCACCTGTCAGGTTGGAGAAGAAGGGGCTTCTTTCCTTGTAATTTTGCAATACGATTGGTATTTCTAAACTCTCCAGCAGATTGGTACCTTCATGGTCCCATCTTGCAACTATGGCATCTGCCTTCCAATCTTTCGCCCATTGAATGATCCCCTCTTTTCCATAAAGTGTTTTATAATAATCTGGCAAACGATAAAATATCCAAGGGCCATGCTCCTTTGAGTACTGAATCAATCCCTTGAGTATGCGACGGCTAAACTCACTGGAATAATCAACCAAAAGCAGGATCCTCTTCATGATGAACTTTCAATAAACGTATGTTAAATGGCAATTAGCCTCAAATATACACTATTTTATAAATTTACATTGCTATTCAAGACAGAATAATGGGTTATTCTAATATTTGAACATTTCACCAGCAAACAAGATTACTTCCCAACCTTGACTTTTGTTATTTCGCAAACAAATTTCACTAAAACTAAATTACCATTCATCGTTTCTCAATGCATATCAGCTTCCTTTTTTAACCACTGAGTTATCTTTCAACAAATCTTTCATTTGTAGAGGGTATTTTTGTCTTCGTAACAAAATTAAAAATATTTGATATGAAAAAAATCCTTCTATTCCTATTCATCGGAATAGCAGCGCGATTGACAATCACAGCGCAAGAATCTACGGGTGGAGTATTGAGGTTATCTTTAGTGGATTGTATTGAAATGGCAAATAGAAACAATTTGAAATTCCAATCGGTAGCACTGAACGAATCGATCAATCAGGAGGTATATCAACAATCGAAATTGGAGCGATTACCCAACCTCAATGCCTCCATCGGTGAGACTTACAACCATTCCAATATCACCGGAAGCGACTGGAGCGGAAATTATTCACTTAACAGTAGGGTAACCCTTTATCAGGGAGGGTATATAAACAATACCATCGAGAAAAACAGGCTCTCTGCTGAACTGTCGGCCTTCCGCACTGCACAATATGAGAATGACCTGACGATAGAGTTGTTACAAGCTTTTCTAACACTCCTTGGGAATGAAGAGCTTCTCCGTTATCAGGATGCTGTGCTGAAAGCAAGTGCAGAACAGGTGAAACAGGGAAAGGCTCGATTTGATACAGGTGATATACTAAGAAGTGATTACTTGTTACTCGAATCGCAATATGCAGAAGATCTGAGCAATAAACTGGAAACAACAATAAGCCGTGATAACAGTTTGAATACATTGAAAAAACTTATGTCGCTCGATCTATCGCAAGCCATAGAGATAATCTATCCTGACGATGCTGTACTGACCCTGATGAGTATAATGCCATCGGAAGAAGAGGTGGTTTCACGTTCAATCGAATCATTACCCGAGTTGCGTATAAGCGATTACAATGTAGAGATAGCCAAAGCCGGGGTAAGCATCACACGATCGGCTTATTCACCCACGATTAGTTTGAATGCAAGTATCGGTTCAGGTCATATGAATAACTACACCCAATATGGGTCACAGTTATCTGACAGGTTAAACGAACAGATTGGCATTACACTTAGCATACCTCTATACAACAATGGCCGCACAAAATCCAACGTAGCACAAAGTCGTATTGCCTTACAACAAGCTGAGCTTGAACGCAAACAAACAGAATTGGATGTACTGCAAACACTTATACAGGAATACAGGAGTGTGATATTGGCTGAAAGCAAATACAAGTCATCGCAAGTTAGTCAAAATGCCTACTTCGCTTCATTTCAGGCATACCAAAAGAAATTTGAACAAGGGTCCATTACAGCAGTGGAGTTATTGCAACAACAAAACAACTACATCAATGTAATGAACGATTATATACAAAGCAAATATAGCTTTATGCTCAGGCGGAAAGTATTGGATGTGTATATGGGCAACCCGGTTACATTGTGAATTATTAAACAGAAAGAAAAAAATGAAACAAAAAAAACTAAAGATGATCCTTCTAGCGGGGTCTGTTATCATCCTAGTAGCTGTCCTGGTATTATTGACAGGTGGAAAGAAAAGTGTATCTTACACTACCGCTACTGTCAACAAGGGAAAAGTAGAAACAACCGTAATGGCCACAGGTTATGTACAACCGGTGGAGGTGGTTGAAGTGGGAACACAGGTTTCGGGTGTGATTGAGAAGATATATGTGGACTATAACTCTCATGTGAAAAAAGGGCAGATACTTGCTCAACTCGAGACAAATACACTTATGGAAAAAGTAAATCAGGCAAAGGCATCCTTAAGAGCTGCGCAGAGTGATCTCTCCTACGCAACCCAGCATTATGAGAGAGTGAAAACACTATATGAAGCGGAAGCATCCACTCAGGCTTCATATGAAGAAGCCATCAACAGGCGCAATCAAGCAGAGACGACGTATGAAAATGCCAAAGCAACGCTAAAGCAAGCCGAGGTTGATATTTCCTACGCATACATCTACTCACCCATTGAAGGTGTCGTTCTTGACCGTGCGGTTAACACGGGCCAGACAGTGGCCGCAGCCTTTTCCACGCCAACACTGTTTACCATAGCAGAAGATATGACGAAGATGCAGGTTGAAGTGGATGTAGATGAGGCAGACATAGGACAGGTAAAGGTGGGGCAGCATGTGAACTTCACGGTAGATGCATATCCCGGTGATACATTTACCGGCAAGGTGAGCGAGTTACGCCTCCAACCGGTTGTCACCTCCAATGTAGTGACATACACGGTGATCGTCAATGCACCCAATCCCGACGAGAAGTTATTACCCGGCATGACTGCCGAGATTGCTATCATTGTCTCTTCGGAAAAGGGATTGCTCGTACCTGTAGAAGCTTTGAACTTCCAAATGGATGAAGAGGTTGCGGATTATGCAGATATAGCAGGAGACATAGTCAACGATAACCATGGCGTATGGGTCAAATCAGGCGACAAACTCGAGAGAAAGCAGATCGTTACAGGGTTGGGTGATGGCATATTTTTAACTGTCAGATCAGGATTGACGGAAGGTCAGGAGGTAATCTTATCCGCTTCAACGGAAAAAAACCAAGCTGAGAAGAAAAATACGAACCTTTTGCCAGCTCCTCCGGGTGGAGGTAATCACGGAGGACCGAACGGAGGTATGTAACTTGAATATAACGAAATCTTCGCATCTCACCCTATTAAGGGTGCATATATACATTTAATATAGAGTGATTTAGCTTTGCTTGTCACACATGCGAAAGTTCGGAATATAATAATAGCATTAACGAATGGGAACAATTATTAAGATAGAGAGACTGCAACGGGAATTTAAGATGGGCAGCGAAACAGTGAGGGCTTTGAAAGGCGTATCCTTCGATATTGAAGAAGGTGAGTTTGTCAGTATAATGGGAACAAGTGGCAGTGGCAAGTCCACGCTGCTCAATATTCTGGGATGTCTTGACAAACCTACCGCAGGGGATTATTTCTTAGATGCTACCTCGGTGAGTGGCCTCACAAGAGACGAACTGTCCACGATAAGAAATCGCAAGATAGGATTTATATTCCAGTCCTATAACCTGCTACCGAGGACATCCGCACTTGAGAATGTAGAGTTACCATTATTGTACAACCACACTGTTTCGAGTACCGACAGGCGCAAAAGGGCTATTCGAGCTTTGGAGCAGGTAGGATTATCAGATCGCATGGATCATACTCCCAGCCAGCTTTCAGGTGGGCAACAACAGCGCGTGGCAATTGCCCGCGCTCTTGTAAATGATCCGGTGATGCTGCTTGCTGATGAAGCTACCGGAAACCTTGACACAAGGACATCCTACGAGATAATGAGTCTTTTTCAGGAGCTCAATTCTCAAGGGAAGACCATCGTGTTCGTTACACATGAATCGGACATTGCCGTTTTCACGAACCGTACCATCATGTTACGTGATGGGAATATCATCAAGGATGAAGCGATAGAAACAGTTTCAGCAAAAGCGGCTCTGGACAACCTTCCTGTAAGCGAAGTTATTGACATCACAGAACACGCTTAAAACAGTATGGACAATTAAATAGACAAAGAATGAAGATCATCAATCTAATGAAAATTGCATGGCAAGCGTTAATGCGAAATAAAACAAGGGCCATGCTTACAATGCTCGGGATCATTATCGGTATCGCTTCAGTGATAGCGATGGTGAGCCTTGGGCAGAGTTCGACAAAAGGCATCTCCTCAGAGATATCCTCAATGGGTTCAAACACGGTGATGGTGATGCGTGCAAGCGAAACACAGGGTGGTGTAAATATTGGTTCGGGAAATGTGCAGACACTTAAAGCAAGCGATGTGGAAGCAATACTGGCTGGCTCTGCGAATATAAGCATGGCTTCTCCGGTAGTAAACGCCTCACAGCAGATTGTCTATGGAGCGAATAACTGGCCAGGGTCTGTCAGTGGTGTAAATGAGGATTATCTCGAGATAAACAAATATGAAATTGCTTCGGGCTCCAACATCACAGCCGATGATGTCAAAAACGCTGCAAAAGTCTGTGTAATAGGTCAGACAGTGGCAGATAACCTCTTTTCAGATGGAGAGAATCCATTAGGGAAAGTGATCAGACTTGGGAAAATACCCGTCAAGGTTGTTGGCGTACTTAAAGACAAGGGACAGAACATGATGGGTATGGATCAGGACGATGTGGTCATCATGCCCTACACAACCGTGCAGAAACGTATGCTTGCAATCAATTACCTTCACATGATATCGGTTTCTGCTGTGTCAGAAACTGTATCGGAACTGGCTGTTTCGGATATTGAGTCCATCCTGCGAAAGACGCATATGATCATGGATGGGAATGAAAACGATTTTGAGGTTTTTGCACAGCAGCAGATTCTCGACATGTTAAGCTCTGTAACCGATATGCTTACCATTCTATTGGCTGCCATAGCTGCCATCTCATTACTTGTGGGAGGTATAGGAATCATGAATATCATGTATGTTACTGTGACGGAACGTACACGGGAAATAGGGTTGCGCATGGCCGTGGGAGCAAAAAACAAAGATATACTTAGACAATTCTTGTATGAAAGCACCATATTGAGCATTGCAGGGGGAATTATAGGAATGATCTTTGGGGTAGGACTTTCATTTGCCGTTTCTACATTGCTTGGCTGGACCTTTGTGCTGAATATCCCGATCATGGCTGTTTCTTTTGTTGTCTGTGCTGCCATTGGTATGTTTTTTGGGTGGTATCCGGCCAGGAAAGCCTCTAATCTCGATCCTATCAATGCACTGCGTTATGAATAGAGAATACGTATCAATATTATTCATTACTTTTACGATCATTATTCATTCTTATGATAAGAATCGCTATCTATGAAATATGGAAAATTAACAACCAAAGAAGCGGCAAGATACGCCACTATTACATTTTTGATCTTATCGCTAATGATAGCGATAGTGTTGTATTTTGGTCGTTCTGCCTTTATCCCTTCGGGAGAGAAGCCTCACTTTGAAAGAGATTTCAATTTTTGGGCAGCTGTTATTGGCATTTTAGGAACATATCTTTATCTTTTTGTACTATTCGCAGTAAATTTAAAGATCCTTGAAAGCAGAACAAATGATCGAAAAAAGATTATCATTGCAGTCGTGGCAACCTTCGCCACCGCAATTCTTTTTAATTTTATCACATCGCTATTAATGTATACGGTGGCAGATGTGGACCATATACCGCCAAATGCACGTCTTGGACCATTAATCAAGGATTTTGTTTTTGCTGTTATTGTTTTCTCTTTTTCGTTTATCATCTATTTATCCTCTCAAAAACAAAAAATTATATTTGAATACGAAGCAATGAAAGCGGAGAATGCACGTTCCAGGTTCGAGGCCCTCAAGAATCAACTGGACCCCCATTTTTTGTTCAATACATTCAATACGCTCGATTCACTGATAGATGAGGAGCCGGAGAGAGCACGCAATTATTTACAGCAACTCTCGTCCGTATTTAGGTATGTGATATCGAACAAGGAATCTACCACACTTGAAAATGAATTGAAATTTGCACGTAGCTACATTGAGCTTATGCAATTGCGCTATGAAAACAGTCTGGTGTTTGAGTTCAATATCGATGAACAGTACCTCAACTATGAGATTGTCTCGTTGAGTATCCAGACACTTATAGAGAACACGATCAAACATAATGTGTTATCCGCGGAAACACCATTGGTTGTAACTATTTCTGTGGGACCTGATCCGATCGTAACCGTAACCAATGTGATAAGACCTAAAAAGAGACCTCAAAGTGGTAGTGGTATAGGATTATCTAATCTCTCAGAACGTTTCAGGCTTAAACTCCAGAAAGAAATCATCATTTCTGATGCTGATGGTCTCTTTTCAGTTGTTCTTCCACTGCAATCGCCAAAAGATCAAGTTTCATAAACAATTAATTTTCTATAGGATATGAAGGCTGTAATAGTAGAAGATGAAAAAAGAGCAGCAAACCATCTCATGCACCTGATTCATGAAGCAGATGCCGACATAGAGATTATTGCCGGGTTACAGACAATTGGTCAGAGTGTTGAATGGTTCCGTAATCATCCTATGCCCGATCTAGTTTTTCTTGATATACATTTGGCTGATGGTTCATCATTTGAAATCTTCAAAGAGATAAAGATCGACGCACCCATCATATTTACAACAGCATACGACGAGTATGCATTGAAAGCTTTCAGCGTAAACAGCATCGATTATCTTTTGAAGCCCATCAACAAAGATGACCTCAACCGTGCACTTACAAAAATTAAAACATTATCTCATATTCAAGATTCGGATAATTCGACTCTTATAAAAGAGTTGCTGCTAAAACTGAGTCGTGAATCAGCCTACAAGAAGGCGCTTCTGGTGGCACATAAGGATAAATTAATCCCCCTGCCTACAGAGGAGATCGCTTTTTTTTATACACAATACAAAATACTGAAAGTTTTTACGTTCAGAAATGCCAGTTATGTGATAGATGACTCTTTAGAAAATATCTCACAGCAATTAGATCCATATCTGTTTTTTCGTATCAATAGGCAGTGCATTGTATCCCGCCAAGCCGTAAAAGATGCTACCATCTGGTTTTCCGGACGATTAGCTCTAAACCTTACCATTTCTACACCAGAACGCCTCTATGTTAGTCGTTCAAACACACACGATTTCAAACAGTGGCTATCTGGGTTAGAGTCAAAATTCTATACCATCAGTTAACTAATGACCTATTCTTATTTTTGTTATACAGGTAGTTTTTTCGGCGAAGGCGTGGCGGAAGCCCTCCACCCTGTTCCAGTTTCCGCGGGTGAAGTCGGGCACCTCTACCGGTGCGCTGCCGTTCTCAATGGAGATGCGACTCAGCTCAGCCAATGAACACCACTCCGC
>Ga0265295_1000854_pt1 | contig 57717 bp, 57 predicted proteins | sample Munlansysbiofilm_FD_192503 | JGI IMG/M metagenome (GOLD analysis project Ga0265295, IMG submission 192503) | Leachate microbial communities from a municipal landfill in Southern Ontario, Canada - Methane capture system biofilm | ecosystem: Engineered > Solid waste > Landfill > Unclassified ... | reverse complement strand
TTGGTATGATTTTTAGAATGTTACCTTATATTGCTACTATGGTAGTCTTAGCCCTCTTCTCGAAAAAGTCTAGAGCACCTAAAGCATCTGGCAAACCATTCTTAGGAGCTGCACGATAATATGAAAGCATCTGATAGCCTCAGATGCTTTTTTTGTTCATTGTCATGATATAATATGACCAATCATAAAATGATTGATTGATTTGTGGGGTATATTATGAAGGCTTATGATCTGCACGCCTATTTTTCCAAATCTTTTGATGTTGTTGGCATTATCAAGACAAAACGTTATATGGAAGAAGCAAAAAAAATGAATCGTGACATTCCACTTGAAACCTATCCAACGTTAGTTGTTTTGGGTTTAGCTTATCCTTACAGAAGACTTATAAGCACCAAAACACACCTTGTACCCTCTTTTTATACGTTTGGTAGTGATTATCATCAGGTGTTAAAAAAACGTATTTTAGATGTGATGCAAACGCTTGGCGTCACATATCATATGGGTGTTGACAATCATCCGCATGATGAAAGGTTGGCAGCTGTTTTGTCTGGTGTTGGCTTTTTTGGTAAAAACCAACTGATCATTAATCAAAACTTTGGATCATATCTCTTTTTAGGGATGGTCTTCATCGATCTTGAACTTGAACATGAAATCATTTTAGAAGTTAGTGACGATTGTGGTACGTGCACAAAATGTATTGATAGTTGTCCCACACGAGCACTTGAAGAAAACACATATCATATGGAGCGATGCATGAGTTTTTTTAATCAAGAAAAAAAGGTTTTAACGGATAAAGAAATTCAAGCTAATTATAGTCTTTTTGGTTGTGACATTTGTCAGATGGTATGTCCAAAAAATATCAAAAAAGGTGAAAAAGTTCACCCAGAGTTTGAATTATCAGGTAAAGAAATGGTTTCAATTGCTGATCTTTTTTCCATGTCTGAAAGAGAGTTTAAACACAAGTATCATGAAATGTCTTATTTGTGGAAAGGGAAAACGATATTAATGAGAAATGCAGCGACCCTTTTATTAAGACAGAAGAATCATTCATACAATGATTTACTCGAGTCATCCCTTAAGAAACATGATATGCCTTGGTATCAAGTTACCGTATCGCACATCATCAATCAATTAAAAAAATAAGCCATCCGGCTTTTTTTACGTAAAAAATTTAAAGCTTTATAAAAGTATATATACAAAGCGTTAAAGCTGTGATTTCATAAACACCTAAAGCAACAAACGTTAAGATGTACCAAAATCCCTGTGCTAGAGAAGCATCACTTCCAAAACCGATAAGTCCAGGTAGTATCATCATGATCAACAAGCCCAAAAGCATGCAAGAAAAAAGTGTTGCTTTAGGAATAAAGTGATCTTTCTTCTTTAATGAAACCAACATAATAATGAGTGCTCCAGGCATAACTACAAATGAAAGTTCTGCGGGCATTAAATAATCAATGATGAACATATTCTCATTGAGACTATAGTTGATTGACATTAAAATGGTGAACAAAAATGGGATAATAATGAATAAAATGCCTAAAATATCAAGATAGAATGTTACAGGATGTTTTTTCATAAGTGCATAACTCCCTTCATCAATAGCATACAACATTTAATGAAAAAATAGATAACATTATTCAAAAAATGGCTTTGTTAAATCAATTTATGGTTATTCAGAAAGATATGTTCTCATTTCTTGATTATACAATATAAAAAGAGTAAACTTATGATAGGTAAATTTGGTTTTTTATTATATAATAAATGTGAGATTTATGCGTGGTGGGGATATTTTTATCGTTTAATTATGTCTGCTACTGATGTGATAAGAGGTGATGATCTATGGAAGAAAGACAGTTTATTGATGAACCGCTTGAGCAATATGATAAAGTTTTTAGGGAGTTACACGAAAAAAATACAACCGAATATATCGACCAGCTGATTGAAACATCACATGTCAATCCGGAGGAAAACCGAACGACGGTCAAAGCTATTCGAAAAAAAGAAGATGAGTTAAGACTTACCAATAAAAAGATTAGCAAATATCAAGGTTTAAAAACCTTATTGATCATACTAGCGATAGCCTCTCTTTTTGGATCAGGATACTTAGTCTATCAAATCATACAATTAGGTTTTCAAATGTTATTTGCCGGACTTGCAGCTTTAGGGGTTATTTTGATGGTTTTGTTCGTGATGCTAATCAAGAAGAAAATCAATCCAGTCATTAAAGATGCTCAAAAGGTTAAAGATGAAATTCAGCTTAAAATTAAAGAATTAATGGATCAAGCTTGGGAACAAATGCGACCTTTAAATGAACTTTTCACAGAAGGTATCAGTAAAGAGTTATTTCAAAAAACAATCCCTTTAATAAAACTTGATAAAATGTTTGATGCTAAACGCTTAGATTATCTCGTTAACCGTTTTGGTCTTTATGATGAAAACGATATGAATCGTTCAGCACTCTTTGTTCAATCAGGTGAGATTAATGGTAATCCCTTCTATTTGTGCCGTGATTTAATACACTATTTAGGAACAAAAAGATATTCGGGATCAATTACGATTCATTGGACAACAACCTCTGTGGTTAATGGTAAAAGAGTTACCAATCATCATACACAAGTCTTAACAGCAACTGTTGAAAAGCCTTGTCCTTATTACTACAAAGAACCCTATCTTGTCTATGGGAATGATGCAGCACCTGATTTAATCTTTTCAAGAGAAGATTCAGATGCTGAACATATGAATGAAAAGCAGATAGAAAGAAAAGTCAAACGCGATTTAAGAAAGCTCGAGAAAAAGACTGAAAAAAGCATTTCTAAAGGCGGATCTTATACAGTCATGGGTGGTAATTCAGAGTTTGAAGTTCTCTTTGGAGCATCAAACCGTAATAACGAAGTTCAATTTAGATTGCTCTTTACACCACTCGCACAAAAACAATTACTAGAACTCATGAAAGATCAAACGATTGGTTATGGTGATGACTTCGATTTTGAAAAGATTAAAAAAATCAATGTCGTTTATCCAGAGCATTTAGATAATTTTGACTTAAATGTTGATCCATCGTATTATCACGGTTACGAACTTGATGCCATCAAGGAAAAGTTTATCGCTTATAATATGGATTATTTCAAACGTGTTTACTTCACGTTCGCACCTATCCTAGCGATACCGCTTTATCAACACACCCTACCTCATGAATATATCTATAAAGATTTATATGAGAGCTATGCAAGTTTCTATGAACATGAAAAAGTTGTCAACCACATGAATGCATTTGAGTTTAAACACCCATTATGCACAACAGAAAGTATTTTAAAAACGAAGACGATAAAATCAGATAATTACGAAGATATCGTCAAAGTGACATCTTATGGCTATCGTACAGAACAAAGAGTGGATTATATTCAAAAAATGGGTGGCGATGGCAGAATGCATACCATACCAGTTGAATGGACAGAATACTTACCGGTTGAACAGGAATCAAAAGTATCCATTCATGTTGTAGAAGAGGAAAAAGAAGAATCGTTTAACGAATCATTTAGAAAAATGTTTGAAAACTTAAAAAACAAAGATGTATCTAAAGAAAATCTATACGCGATTCACCGATTTATTGCACATGTGATTAAAGATTAGAAAAATTTGATAAAATAAAATTATAATAAATGGAGGAAGTAAAAATGCCAAATGAACTCGATGAAATGACTGGTCCAGTTAACCAAGAAGGACGCGACGTTAATGTGATTGAAAAACAAATCCAAGTGAAAACCGGATTTGGTTCAATCTTGTTTGAAATTGTATTATGGGTATTAGCAATTATCCCAGGGCTTATCTTCTTATTTATGAAGATTAATGCTCAAAAGTATTTTAGACAACTTCAACAACGTATTCAACACAATGCTTCACAAATTGATAATTATCTTGAACAACGTGTTCAGATTTTACAAAATGTTGTTGGTATCGTCGAAAAGTCAGTCGATCTTGACAAAGATGTTATGAAGTCTGTTGCAGCATTTAGAGGTGGGGTCCATCCTACAGAAGAAAACAGAAATCAAATTGCAGGTGAACTTGATTCAGCAATGAGAAGTATCAATGTTGCATTTGAAGCTTATCCAGATTTAAAAGCTCATCGTGCACTTGCTGATGCTATGCAACAAAATAGTTACCTACAAAAAGAAATTACAGCAGCAAGAGAAGTTTTCAATGATACAGTACTTAAATGGAACCAAGATATATTTGCTTGGCCAACCAAGATGATTGTTGCAGCAAAAGCTGGTTATACAACACGTATTCCATTTACTGCAAGCAAAGAAGTCAAAGAACAAGCAAGAGCTAAGTTTTTCTAAGCTTTAAACGTCAAAAAAGACATTCAAGTAGAATGTCTTTTTTTGTTAGGCAACACGCATAAGTATGATGTCCATTTCATTTGTTAAGTTAAAAGATAATGATGTAAGATCTCCTTCAAAGATAGTTAACTTGTGATTCACAAAATGCCCTATAGGAATGAATGTTTTTTGTGATGATTGATAGATTGAAGCAATCAATGATTTGATAGAAGTAAAGGATATAGGTAAAGCTTCTTTAACTAAATCTTTTGCATGAACAATGGAGATGGATTGAAGATCGACACCTTCATTGTTTTGATCAATCGTTAAGAGTTCTTGATAGAAATGAGCAGCTTCAGCCTCAAAGGCAAGTTTTGACAATAAGAGTGAAATAATCTTATTGGAAATAATGGTGTGCTTAATTCTAAATCCTTGAATGATTTGACTATGTTTAGGATTTAGTATTTCTACAATGACTGAGATATCTTTTCTTTTTAGATGTGTCTCAAGATAGATCAGCGATTCAATGATGTCATTGTCTAGTTCTTGAAATTCTTTGTTCTCATCACTTAGCAAGAGAATTTTGGCTTTACGCTCATTTTTGTTAAGATCAACAATCATTTCATCAAGTTTATTGTGGTCATAAAAGGATACTGTAAAATGTGAAGAGGTCAGCAGTTCATAATGTTTAAAAGCTTCACTGATAAAACTTTGTTTATTATTTGAGCCGATGATATAGACATCCATATCCTCAAATGATTTAAACGGTTTAAGTGTTAATTCTTGGATAGGTGTATTCTTTTTTGTAGAAGATAGTTGAGCAGTATCTTGATTGAGCGATATAGCAAATGTATCATTTTTATACGTCATCACAGGTATAGCATGTGTATGTGTATTTAATACGTCATCAAATGTCACATTTTTGATTTTATAGACCTCAGAACCTTCAAAGGAGAATAGTGATAAATATATCGATTCTAAACGTTCTTCAATCATGGTTTGTGCAATGATTTGACCTAAGCGTTGATCAAAACAAACGGGTAAGATAAGATGCTCTTCAAGATCTTTAACGACCTTAGATAACGTGTATAGTTTTTGTTCGCTTTCTTGTTCTTTAATTTCAACGACAATGGGAGGTTGATACATGAAGTGGAGCGGTCCTAAAGATAAGACATTCTTTATGACATGAAGATCATTTGATTTTTCGTTGTTCATAATAATAATGGCTTTTGCTTTATCAATTGAAACATCTGTTAAGTTGGAGATGATCAAGGGATCTGCTTGTTTAACTAAGACATTGAGATTTGCAAGTTTCTTTTGACGTTGTTCCTTTTTCAAAGCGTTTAAGATCAGTGATTCAGCTTGATGTTTATCGCACATCGAAACAATCATGATTGTGAGAGCTTTCATTTCGAGATAAAGTAAATCAGAAACAAGTTCAGGCACCTTTGAATTCCAGTTAATGATGACAATATGTTCATCGAGCGTAATTTTACCGGAATTGTCTTTTTTTGTTTGAAAATAATCTTTAATCGCATTCGTTGTAAGTGCAATAATTGTTCCAGAAAATAAAATAAGACCTATAACTAGTATGATAACAGCAAGTGTTAAAAGCTTTGGATTGGTAATGGACAAGATTGCATTAGGTGTTAACATCCATTTGAGACTGCCATTAAAAAAAGCATCGAAGAAGTTAGAAAATGAATCATCGATGGATAAAGCAATGAATGAAGCGATAGCTAAAATGAGGATATTCAATAAGACCATGAGTGTGATCACATAAACTAAAGGCCTTTTATAGGTCTTAATGTTGATGTAACTCTTGGTTTTTTGTATCACTTTTTTAAAAGAACGCATAGCTATCATCCCTTTTTCTTATTTATTTTCATTATATCACGCAAAACTATGCATATTTCGTATAAAAGAAAAAAGTGTAGATAAGACGCTACACTTTGTGTTGACTAAAAAGATGGTTTAATGATGCGTTTTGATTGTGGTGGTACATCAAAGGATTGTGCGTAACGTGTACGAGCTTCTTTACCCCTAACTGACATGAGTGACTCATAATACTCTTTATATCGAAAAGATGGGCTATGGAGGGCAAACCAATGACAGGAAATAGCTTGTTGCCATAATTTAAACCCTTCTTCAGAAACATGCACATAAACAAAGGGTTGAAAATCTGTTGCATCTTCCCAATTCTCAGCATAATAAGGACCTTGTGCAAAATGAGGCGGATTTTCTCTTTCAAATCCTGAAATGCCTGCATAAAATTGTGCATCATTAACGATATGGTGTGTCGTGATGTGGTCTTTATGCATTGAATTTTTCCAATGCGTGATCAAAATATCTGGTTTATATTTTCTAATTAAATCAGCAACTTCAAATTTAATGGCATCGTTATTTTGTAGTGTTCCATCATCATAAGGCAAAACGATACTGATTCCATTTAACATTTTAGCAAATGCTTGTGCTTCTTGATTCTTTTGTAATCTATAATCAGATACAGACATCCCTTTTGGATTGCCCTTTTCTCCGCTTGTTAAAGCCACAGTGATGATGTTGTTGCCTTCTAAAGACATGGATGCGAGTACACCACCACACGTGAGTTCCATATCACCAATATGTGCTCCAATAGCCATCATTGTTTTACTCATTTTCTGATCTCCTTTCGCATATTTGCCCATGATTTTACGATTTCAAATTGTTCGTTTTCATAGATTTTTCGTGCTGGATTGTTTTCACCTGTGAATAAACTCATATATTCAGCACCTAATATAAATAGATTCATACAAAGTGATGCGAACAATACTTTTCCGATGCCAAGTCCTCGATAGGCGGAGTGGACACCGATACCTGCAAAATATCCTCTTTTCGATGGTTGAATTTTAAGTGGTCCTGTGAATCCAATCATTTGGTTATCTTTTTCTGCAATCAAGACAGGTTCTTGGTGTAAGATAGCTTTTGATATCTCATCTGTCCAGTACGTGTTATTCAGATCACTAAAGAGTTTATTAAAACCATCATGAATGTGTGGTTGATAAAAAGTGATATGAATGTTGTTTTGATGGAGTTTCGAGATGAGATCAAGAATAGTTGTTGAGTATTCAAAGTTCTTAAGAGGTTTGTAATATGAGTTTTGTTTCGCAAATGGCATGTAACCATGATGTAAGAAGAAGTGATATGCAGTAGAAGATTGATCAACACCTGGAGCATTCGGATGATCATGATGATCTGCATTGGGAATGATCCATTCGAGTTGTATCGGATTGAAAAATAGAATTTCAATTTTTTGGACATCTGGATAATCAGATAAGATGGTGTCTTCAAAAGTCTTTAATAATAAAGATCCAATTTTACTTCTTTGTTTTTCTGAATGAACCATGACCATGGTTATAAATGCTTTTTGATGAACAACGGAACCGCTGATGAATCCATGAATATTATCATCGTTTTGGTAAACAAAAGATATCAGTTTTGAATTTGAAAAAAGAAATTTTGAAGCAAACAATGCCTTATCTAGATGTTTATAAGGCAAATGTTGTTGTTCAATGACCTCATTAAATAAGGTTAAACAAAGATCAATATCTTTTTCTTGCATAAATCGAATAGGCATTTTATGTACCTCGCTTTGATACCTAAATTATAGCAAAGAAGACATGTTAAATGTTTCGATGTTCGGATTAATAAAAAAATTTTCATGTTTTCTTTTAAAATAAAAGGATATAAGTTGAAATACACGATGTTCTCACGTAAAATAAGCATGGTATATAAGGAGGATTATGATGAAAGCAGATCAAATTAGCTTGAAGTTTGATAAAAACTATGTAGGTGAAATGACTTCACCAACAGGATCCGTCAAATTAGGTGATCAAGATCAAGGTGTTCAACCCTATCATTTATTGTTTGGAGCATTAGCATCATGTTTTTATGCCACATTCTTAAGTGTTGCGAATAAGATGAGATTATCATTTAGTGATGTTGACATTGTTGTTTCGGGAAATAAACGAGATGAAACACCAGCAACACTCGATTATGTCAAAATAGACATGGTGATTTATAATGGTTCTGATGAGGTTAAGTTAACAAAAGCAGCAGAACTTGGTGGTAAATATTGTTCCATTCACGAAACGATATCAAAGGTTGCTGAAATAGAACTTGCTTTATCATTTGAACAAAAGTAATAAAAAGTAGTTAAGCAATGTGATATGCTTGACTACTTTTTTCATGATTCTTATGAAATATACAAGATCAATTAAAAACGATATGAACTAATCTTCTATTTGATTTTTTTCAACATAGAAAACTTCATCAATCGTCTTGTTAAACACAAGAGCGATTTTAAAGCACAACTCGAGCGTCGGTGAGTATTGCCCTTTTTCTATCGCTACTATGGTTTGTCTTGATACACCGACAGCTTTTGCTAAATCCTTTTGTGACATTTCATCATTGAAGAATCTCAATGTTCGAACATTGTTGTTAATGACTAATTTAGTCATAATTAAACACCCTTTCTATAATAAACCATCATGGATATATCAGAAACGATTTCTGATATAAGTCCAAAAGCTATAAGGGTAATAAAAAACATGTGATGACTCATATCAATGAGTTGTGTTCCGAGTGCGATAATGAAACCCAATGAAAAGATAATTAAGGATATACGCATACTTTTGAGTTCAATTAATTTATCTCTTTCATCGACAACGTCGTCTATGTCGATTTCTTCTCCTTTTGCAGTTTGAACAGTAGCATTGATGATTGAAAAAATAATCATGATGATGATTCTTGCTGCAATAGAAATAGGGATGAAAATTAAGATAGTCAGTGCCCAAAATTTAAAAACATCTGATGTATCAGCTATGCCATTGAGTACTCTTTGATAGATGATGATTGCATAAATTCCAGTAATAGCTATCGTGCTAATGATATTAGTTAAACTTTTTGTTTCTTGATATGTCATTTTTATGATATCTCCTTATCATTGATCATTTGAATTGTTACGTTACCTACCTTATGTCCTGTTTCAACATACGTTTGTGCTAACCCTAACTCTTCTAATTTAAATACTTTACCATGTAACGGTTTGAGTTCACCTTGTCGCAGAAGATTTTCCAAATAGAGTAAGTCTTGGATTTTAGTTTGAGTTTTCCTTAAACCGGCTGCCATGAAACTTGCTCGTTTATGTGTTGCATTTTTTCGTAGAAGAGCCTGTAACATAATCCCTGGAGTTGGTACTGTGGTTATGAAAATTCCTTTTCCATTTAAAACCTTCTTGCATTGACCGTAGGATAGTTTTCCTACAGTGTCAAAAATAATATCATAATGATCTGCTTTATGTGTAATGTCTTCTTTTTTATAATCAATAACGGTATCTGCTCCAAGAGAAGATACAATATCGACATTGTTTGTGCTACATACGCCTGTAACGTGTGCTTTAAAGTGTTTAGCAATCATGACTGCCATAGATCCAACCGCCCCTGAGGCACCATTGATGAGCACATGATCATCTGGTTTAAGTTTTCCAAGTTCTTTTAAAAATGGTAATGCGGTAATACCGCCATCTAGTAAGGGTAACACATCTTTATAATGAAGATCAGTTGGAACTTTTTTGAGTGCAATATCAATATGAACTATCATGTATTCAGCATATGCTCCAAGTTTCATACCGTTTGAACCATAAACCAAATCATTGATTTGATAATCAGTGACATCTGCCCCTATCTCGACGACTTTACCGACAAACATTTCACCATGAATTTTCATTCTTGGTTTAATTAAACCAGAGAATAATCGAGCCATCCATGGTTTACCTGATCTAAAATTACCATCTGTTGGAGAAACAACAGCGCGATATACTTTAATTAAGATTTCACGATGACCTGGCTTTGGTGTTTCTATGTCTACTAATTGATAGACTTCAGGTCCTCCGTATTTTGTGCAATAACTTGCTTTCATTTAACATCCTTTCATAGATGACTTAGATATTTTAGTTTATGTCAACTATTATATTCTAAATATATCATATGCTTTACATAATGTCAACTATACTTTACACTATATTGTAGTAATGCAGTTTGGATCAATCAATTGGTTCTTGGTTTATGATTAGCAGGAGATATATATGTCATCATTTTTCTTAATGAAAAAGAAGACAAAGCATTTTATTATGGTGATGATTCTGAAGAAGAACATAACGATTAGTGAAACGTCAAATGATTAAAATTTTATAAACAAGAACATTTTTAACAAGAAATAAATCTGTAAAAATATTGATTTCATATCGTTGTAATAAACATTTCTTTATGAATAAAAAAAAATCAATAAATTGTATTAAGATTTTCTTAAGTTTCAGCCTGTCACGAAAAGAGTCATGTATAATAATCTTGTGAATAAGATAGTTATTTTTTTTTACAAAGTGATAATTAATGCATAAATCGAGGAAAACGATGCGCTTAAGAGAAGGCTTTGATTCAGAATCTGAACAATTATTTCTACAATCCAAGCAATTCAATGACCCCCTATATATTAGAGGTATTTTTATTGTATTTATCCTACTTTATGGTTTATTCGGTTTGCTTGATTTAGTTTATTTCCCTGAGATTATCAATCAACTCATCATCATTCGTTTTGTCATTATACTACCATTACTTAGTTTAAGCATTGTTTTAACCTATACGAAGTATTTCTATCAATTGAGTCAGTTTGTGAATGCATTCTGCTTCTTTGCTGGTGGTATCGGCATTGCTTATATGCTGATTCTCAAACCTGAAAATATTGTTTATTATGGCGGTCTTTTCATGGTAATATTCTCTGGGTTTTTACTGATTAAATTAAGATTTATCTACGCAACTATCACAGGTTGGGCTGTTATAGGTGTCTATTTCATCGGTTACGTCTTAATCAACAAAGAAATTACAGAAATATTATTATATAGCACTCTATTCTTTGCAGGAGCGACTGTAATTGGCATGACTGGTGCATTCAATATTGAGAAAATGAACCGCAAGCAATTTTTGCATTCGATCAAGATTACAGATATTAATGATTCTTTGAAGATCCAAGTTGAAGAGAAGAACAGTCAATTTGAACGTTTGGAACAATCGATTAAAGAAAATAAAATACTGCAACAAATGAATTTAGAAAAGGATCTACTTGCAAAATCTCTGAGAGAAAGCGAAGAGCAATATAAGCTTTTAGCAACAGAAATGAGACTAGGGCTCGCGCTCCATGAAATTATTTGCGATGAAAATGGAAAACCAATCGATTACAGGATTATCAATGTCAATGAGAGCTATGAAAGGTTGACAGGACTCAAAAGAGAAGATATTTTAGGTAAGACTGTACGTGAAGTATTACCGCATGTTGAAGATTACTGGATAGATAAGTTCGGAGAAGTAGCATTAAGTGGAAGATCTATTCAGTATGAAAATTATGCGAAGGAGATTGGGAAATATTACGGAACTTCTGCATATTCTCCTAAAAAAGGTCAATTTGCAGTGATTATTGATGATATTACAGAACGTAAGCAACTTGAAAACGAGCAACTGCAAAGAGAAAGAGATTTGCTGACTTCACAAAAAATCGCACATTTAGGAACTTGGAGATTAAATTTTTTGACTAACGAAGTCACTTGGTCTGAAGAACTTTATAGAATGTACGGTTTTGATCCGACACTTCCCCCACCTCCCTATCCTGAGCATATCCATTTATTCACGAAACCAAGTTGGGAAAAATTATCAACTGCGCTTGCACAAACAAGTACGGAAGGGATTCCATATGAATTGGAATTGGAAATGGTTCATTCGGATGGTTCAAACGGTTGGATGTGGGTAAGAGGGGAAGCTGAAAAAGACCAAAATGGAAAAATCATTGCAATTTCTGGCGCAGCACAAGACATTACACAAAGAAAACGTCTTGAACAAGACTTATATGAAAGCAACCAAAAATTTATCGCCATTTTTGAGAAATCTCCAGTACCTATTGAATTTTTCGATGCCAATGGAAAACATACTTATGCAAACAATGCAGCGAATGATTTGTTTGGTGTTGTTGATCCAAAAGAGATTAAAGGGTTAAAATTGTTTGATAATCCGAATTTAAATCAAGAAATGGCTAAAAAGCTTGAAAACCTTGAAGATATCAACATGGAAATCGAGTACGATTTTGATAAGGTTAGACAAACGAATTTCTTTCAAACAAAAAAGTCTGGAAAACGCACATTGAATTTATCCATAACACCTTTATTGCATGAGCGTCAGCTTAATGGATATATTTTGCACTCCAAAGACATCACAGTGGAAAGACAAAAACAAAAAGAAATCGAATATATTAGCTACCACGATTACTTGACGGATTTATATAATCGAAGATATTTTGTGTATTCTTACCATCGGTTTATTTCACAAAGAAGTTTTCCATTAGGAATAATGATGATTGATATCAATGGTTTAAAAATCATCAATGATGCATATGGACACTCTCAAGGAGATTTAACGATTAGACTTGTTTCGAGACTATTCATGAAGGTATTTCATACAGAAGATGTTGTCGCACGCATTGGTGGAGATGAGTTTGCCATGCTTTCACCAAATAAGAATTCTGAACAAATGCAAGCATATAAAGAAAAAATCATTGAACTCGTTAAGGAAATCAATGTAGGTAACATCGAGATTTCACTTGCAATCGGTTATGAAATTGTTACTGATTCCAATCAGGAAATAGATGAAATTTTAAGCGCAGCAGAAAACCACTTATATCGTCATAAAGTGACAGTTGGAACAAGTATTAGAAATCACGCCATTAAGGCAATTCTGAATACCTTGACTGATAAATATGTCGAAGAGAAAATCCATTCAGAGCGTGTTAGCTCATTCTGTAGGAAGATTGGAGTTGAACTCGGTATCAGCAAAGAAGATATTGATTTACTTGAACTTGCAGGAATGTATCACGATATCGGGAAAATATCAATTCCCGATGCGATTTTGAATAAGCCTGGCAAATTGACCAATGAAGAATATGAAATCATTAAAACACATACTCAAGTAGGATATCAGATACTTAAAGCCGCTGATGAGTATTCTGGACTTGCAGAATATGCCTTATCTCATCATGAGCGTTGGGATGGAAGAGGTTATCCTAGAGGCTTAAAAGGCACTGAAATCCCTTTATTCTCTAGAATTATCTGTGTAGCGGATTCTTTTGAAGCTATGACAGCAGACAGGCCATATCGAAAGGGCATGTGCGTTGAAGATGCCATTGCTGAATTGAGAAGATGCTCAGGCAGTCAATTTGATCCAGAAATTACAGATAAATTTATTGATAAAGTTTTAAGTCAAAAAGCATAAGAATGATAAATAAAACGGGCAACTCTTGACTAGTTCGAGAGTTGCCCGTTTTATTCATGTTTATTGTTTTGGACTGCTATGAAAAAAGTGGGACACATAGGTACCACCTATATAAAAGATTATAATAAAAAAGACTCCTTTGTTTAAGATTAGGTATCATTTTATACCTTCTTTCCTACTTTTTGGAGTCATTTCAGTAAAAATTGGTGGAGATGAGGGGATTTGAACCCCTGTGCAAGACACTTTGAACAGTACTTTCTACATGTTTATTCCATTTATAACTTTATACCACTAACGAAATGAACAAATGTTAATGATACTATCCTATAGAGTTCATCTATTGCTCTAGGAGATTCAACAGATATAACTTACTAAATTGGGCCGCATCAAAACCGTAAGTAAATTTAGATTTGGCTCGCACCTTTTCTTAGGCAGCGTATTGTAAAGATTGGTTTCCGGTTATTATAACCTCGGCTTTTTTACATGAGCAACCATGACATGCTTATACTGAACGCCATGCCGTGACGAATCCAGAACATCCCCAGCGCATATATCTTACATCAACTAACAGAGAAAGTAAAGAGGTTTTTTAATAATTATTAAAAACAACAATGGTATAATAAGAACAAGGTAGGGTGATTAAATATGCATAAAATAGTAACAGCAATTATCGGTTATGGTATGTCTGGAAGAATCTTTCATTTACCTCCACTCATTAACCATCCCAATTATCGTATTAAGTCAATTATGACACGAAGTGAAAAGAACCAAACAGACTTAAAAAATGAATACCCTGAAATACAAATTGTCACAGATTTTCACGATGTTATCGAAGATCCTGAAATCGAATTAGTGATTATTGCTACATCAAATGATGTGCACTATGCTTATACGAAAGAAGCATTAATTCACGGGAAACATGTCGTATGTGAAAAGCCTTTTGTTGAATCTTATACTAAAGCAAAAGAACTCTTTGATTTAGCTCAAGAGAAACAATTGATTTTACGTGTTTTTCACAATCGTAAATACGATGGTGATATACTCACATTAAAACAAATCATGCAATCAAGAGACTTTGGTAAAATTGTTTCTTTTTCAACACGTTTTGATCGATATGTTCCAGAAATTGGAGGCAATTGGCGATTCAAACCTGTGGATATGGCAGGTATCTATTATGATTTAGCACCGCATCTTGTGCATCATGCCATCGATTTGTTTGGTCTTCCCAACTTAGTATCGAATACACTTTATGATGACAGGGAAGGTACACAGGTTGATGATCACTTTGAGATGGCACTTTATTATGATACACATACATGCTTTTTAGGTGCTCAAGTTTTTGAACGTGACCCAAGACCACGTATTGAACTCATCGGTACGAAAGCTACATATGTAAAATATGGATTTGATGATCCTGATACGGTTAACGAAGCGACTCAGGATATTTATCAATCATCTGGATTAAGAAGTGAGTTTATCACAGAACCTGGTAAAGGACAAGCGGTACCACTCTTGAAGGGTGAACACTACCGTTTTTATGATCTTTTAGCACATCATATCGATGAATATCCAGAAGAAGATCACGATAAAGACAATGCTTTAGCAGTCATTCTAGTGATGCAACTCGGTCTTTTATCACATCAGACCAATCAGATGGTGAAAGTTCCTCATAAAATCTAGATAACATACACTATAGACATATAACATACATGCCTTGTATGTTATACTAATCAAAAAAGGAGCAGCTATGATTAAAGCGATTATTTTTGACATGGATGGAACAGTATTAAATACCTTAGATGATATTATGATTGCTGCTAACCATGCACTGAAAACAAAAGGTTTACCAGAAAAATCTTTAGATGATATTAGAAAAGCTGTAGGCAATGGTGCATTCAAACTGATTGAACGCATTGTTCCTAAATCATATACTCTTGAAGAATCTAAAATTCTATTTAGAATATATCAAGATTATTATGATGCGAATAGTCAAGTACATACACATCCTTATGAAGGGATTATTCCACTTCTTAAAAAATTAAAGGAATTAGGTTTTATGTTATGTGTTGTCTCTAATAAATTTGAACATCTTGTGCAATCATTGAATCATGATTTCTTTTTCGATCTTTTTGATCAAGCGATAGGTGAGGTTAAAGGTATACCCATTAAACCAGCACCAGATATGATTTATAAAGCACTTGATTTATTGAATATTCAAAAAGAAGAAGCCTTATTTGTAGGAGATTCAGAAGTTGACATGGATACTGCGACCAACGCACTGATGAAATCAGTTGGTGTAACTTGGGGATTTCGTTCAGAAGAGCTTTTGATTGAACATAACGCGGACTACATCATTCATCATCCCCTTGAACTGCTTGATGTGATTAACAAGGAGAACCAAACATGAGTATGATCAAATTAGAAAACGTATCAAAATTTTACAAATCAGCAGAAACAGTATCTGTCGGTATGCAACGCATCAACTTAGATTTTGAACTCGGTGAGTTTGTTGCTGTAACTGGTGAATCTGGATCAGGTAAATCAACACTTCTTAATGTCATCAGTGGTTTAGATGGCTATGAAGAAGGTGAACTTTACATCAATGGTGAAGAAACATCACATTTTACCATTGCTGATTGGGAAAGATATCGTGGTTCAAATATAGGTTTTGTTTTTCAAAACTATAACATCATCGATTCTTTTACCGTGTATCAAAATGTTTTATTAGCCCTTGAAGTGCAAGGCTATCCTACAAATGAAAGAAAACAACGCGCATTGGAACTTATTGATAAAGTAGGGCTACTATCCCATAAAAACCATAAGGCATCAAAACTATCAGGTGGACAAAAACAGCGTGCTGTTATCGCAAGAGCATTAGCTAAAGATTGTCCCATTATTGTTGCTGATGAACCTACTGGTAATCTGGATAGCACATCAGGTGCACAAGTATTAAAACTATTACATGATATTAGTAAAAACAAATTAGTTATTGTCGTTACACATGATTTTGAACAAGTAGAAGAATATGCAACTAGAAAAATCAAAATGCATGATGGCGAAGTGGTTGAAGACAAAAAACTTAAGAAAACAGAAAGCATGGAACATGGTGTCTTACCTGGACATCGTGGCATGCCATTTTTAACACTTCTTAGATTCACCTTGAGATCTCTTTTTTCTGCACCAAAAAGACTAACATTTTTAGTCTTAATGCAAGCGATTGTGATGATTGCTTTTTCAATGGTTTATACCTATCGTGTCAGTCAGATGAGAGAAGTTGAAAATACGCAGTCTTCACGTTTTCCAAATGTAACGGAAACAAGAGTTTTAGTAGAAAGAAAAGATGGCGCAGCATTTACTGCAAGTGATATCACATATTTTGAGAATTTAAGAACAGTTGAACACGTTTATGAAAATGGTTTAGCATTCTACAATTCTTCACGCCTTTATGTCTATAGAGATCAAGATGGCTATCCTAATGATATTGGTGGTTTTGATCAATATAGTTCAGGAAGGATTGATGGTACAGATGCTGCTGTTATGTTAAGAGCACAAGATGTCGATGGAGATATTCCTACCGCTAGAAATGAAATCGTCATAGGACATGAATGGATGGATTATACTATAGGTGAAACCATCAAAATAGCAACAAGTGAATGGCTGAGAAATCCTGATGAAGATGATTTTATTGGTGAGTTCACTATTGTTGGAATCGATACAACACGAAAAAATATTGTCTATTTCTCTGATGAATTTTTAAATGATCAGGAAGTTGAAAGATATTCGACAGATTACCAAGTGCTCAATAATTTCTATTACATGGCGCAAAGTGGCTTTAACTATGAAACAAATGATAACTCTTATTTTATTGAGTATAGCGATAAGAACAATCTGACTGGAAGACAGTTTGTTATTCCAGGAGATGCGGAAAATCCAACAGGACCAGTCGATGTTACGATAAGATCATGGTATTATGATGAGATCACATGGGTATCAAAAATGATAACGTATGTATTAGAAGATGTTGAACTCATTTATAATGATGAAATCGAATACTATGCTATGTACTCAGAAGAGCTTTATCAAGAGGTTTTAGACTATTTACTTGTAACTTATGAATCAGATTATATCATTCAAAATAGACCTGTAGCATCGCTTTCAGTTATGGGAAGAAACAATGGTGTTAAAACAGTTAATGCCATCGATTATGAGATTTATCGTGCAATTTATCCAGCAAATATTCCTAATCCTGAAGCAGCAATTATCGTTTTTATCGTGGGGCTTTTTACAGGCGTCTTACTGTTCGTTATGGGTATCTTATTATATTCTATTGTTCATGCGGTATCTAAAAACATCATGAAGAGTAGAAAAAAAGATTTTGCTATCTTTAGATCGATTGGAACAAATAAGTCGACCTTAGCAAAACTTGTCGTTTTAGAACAGATGATGATTGCAGCCATTTCAGCTGCCATTATGCTCATTGCTTTAACCTTACTTGGACAGTATATTCCTGCAGTTTATCGAAATATTCAATATATGGAAGTTTCTGATTATATGATTTTAATCATTATATTCCTCTTATTTGGTGCTTGGTTAGGTCTTAGATTTAATAAGCGCATATTCAATCAAACGGTTATTGAAACCATTGTTCAGGCTAAGGAGGAATAAATCATGATTCGTGTTAGTGGATTACAAAAATATTTCTTCCGCCATAAGAAGAATGAAATACATGTTTTAAATGATATGAATCTGAGTTTTCCAGACCGTGGTTTGGTGATTTTACTAGGTGCTTCAGGTTCTGGTAAAACCACTTTACTCAATGTCATTGGTGGTCTTGATTCTGTTCAGGATGGAACGATTAAATTTGATGACATTGAAATCAAAGGTTATCAATCTGCAGTTTGGGATAAGATTAGAAATGAGTCAATTGGTTATATTTTCCAAAACTATAACTTATTACCTCATCTATCTGTTTTTGATAATATTGCTTTAGTTTTAAAAATGGCTGGCATTCATGATAAAGAAGTCATTGAACAGCGTGTCAATTATATATTGCAAGCTGTCAATATGTATCCTTTCAGAAAGAAGAAAGCGACACAATTATCCGGTGGGCAGCAACAAAGGGTTGCGATTGCGCGAGCACTTGTTAAAAATCCTAGAGTCATTATTGCAGATGAACCAACAGGTAACTTAGATTCTAAGAACACCTTAGAAATCATGAATATTATTAAAGAGATCAGTAAACAAAAACTGGTTGTTTTAGTCACACATGAAAAAGATTTAGCACGTATTTATGGAGACCGCATCATTGAAATTAAAGATGGTCAAGTGATTGATGATTACGAGAATGATCCATCACATGAACACAACATATCTGATGATAATATTGTTTATCTCAAGGATATGATAGAAAAAACAAATGTTCAAAACGAAGATATTCAACTCTCATTTTATCAAGATACAGAACAAAAGCTAGATCCCGTTAAGGTTAGATTAATTGTCAGAAACAAAACACTTTATCTTGATGTTGATTCATCGATAGATAAAATCAAATTAATTGATAAGAGTTCTAATCTCGTCATTCGTGATGAACATTTCATCAAGAAAAACAAAGAAGAAATGTTGGAAACAACCTTTAGAACTGAGTATTTAGAAAATAAAGGAATCAAGCGTGATTATAAGACCATCGTTTCGATTAAACAAATATTTATGCTCGCTTTTCAAAAGATTGTCGCTTCATCACGTAAAGGTAAACTGATGCTATTTAGCTTTATGATCAGTGGCGCTGTGGTTGCTATTATGGTTGCCATCGCTGCATCATCTTTAATTCCCGATTTAGCAACAAGACCGTTTGAAGATAATTACCTTTATGTTTATGATCCTGCTGATCAAGTTACTTATGCTGAAATGGAAGATATTTTAGATAATCAATCAAAAGCCTATTTAAACACAACAGGCAATTTCCAAATAGGTATCGTCGATCCGATTGAAGCAAATAAAAATTTAATCACCTATACAACCCGTAATGATTTAGTAGATTATGCACAAGGCAGAATGTTTATAGGTAGAAAACCAACGGCTGATGATGAGTTTATGATCACATTACCTATTGCTGAAATGATTGTTAAAGGTGTAGGAGCAGAATATGGTATTTGGACGATTGATCACTTAATGTCTGAAACCTTTAGGGTGAATGGTATTGACATGAAATTGACAGGGATTATCAGAAGTGAGGTTTCTGTTGCTTATACTACAAGACATGCCGCTAATGTTTTACATCCAGCCAAAATAACGATCAGTGATTCAGATATTACAGTTTATAATCAATTATATAATGATGAAGTTACACTTCTAAAAGGTGTAGTACCTACGGGAGATCAAGTCATGATTTCATCAGCACTGTATACGTTATTGTTTGGAACCGCTGTTTCAGAAGCTGTACTACCAGTTACTATGCCATTCGTAAGTTATGAAGTATCAGGCATTTTTGATAGTGAAAAACTTAGTGCAACAGCAAGCGACGATCGTGTTGAAGAGTTGCGGTTTAATGCAGCAAACAATTATTTCATTTATTCATCAGATACAACAGATATGCTAAGCGATTTAAAACAACAAAATCCACAACAAGCTTATGATGTGATCGAACAATTTAAACTCGATTTCAGAGAAGATATGGTTGAAGTCAGAGTAACAACAGGTGTCATTTCAGGGATTGTTATCGGTTTCGTTCTCATTGGATTTTACTTTTTAATGCATTCATCCATGGTATCTCGAATTTACGATATTGCTGTTTATCGCGCACTGGGTATGAAGAAAGCTGAACTCATGATATCCTTCTTAATTGAAATACTCATTATTTCAACGGTGACATCTTTGATTGGGTATAGTGTTTCTGCTTATGGCCTTCATTTAGCAAGTGATACATTAATCGGGCAGTTTAGACTCTTCAGTGTCACACCACTATCTGTATTCATAGGTATATTATTATTATATGGAATCAATGTATTAGGTGGCATGTTACCTATCTTGTTGCTACTGAGAAAAACACCAGCACAAATTCTTTCACAATACGATATTTAATATCAAAAAAGGGACAATTGATTTTGTCCCTTTACTTTTAATATGAATTATTCTCCACCAATCATGAGTGATTCCACATAAACTGCTGGACTACCTATGCCTGATAGATCAAATCTAAGATCACTAGCGATGCCTTTAACGTGATTCATCATATCAAAGAAGTTTCCAGATACAACAATCATTTTAACTGCGTGATCAAGCTTTCCATTCACAATCTTACGTCCACTTGCTTGTAAACTAAAGTCTCCAGAAACCGTTTTAACACCAGCATGCAATCCGACAAGATCTGTAATGTATACACCATCTTCAATTACACTAATCATGTCGTCAAATGATGTTTTGGAAGGTTCTAAATAGAGATTTGTTGGCGATATGCTACCATGGAAACCATTACCTGTGGGTTCTTTTTTAAATATTGAAGCTGTCTTTAAATTATGATTAAAACCTTGAAAAACACCATCTTTGATGACTTCACGTCTTTGACAAGCGACACCTTCATCATCGAAAGGAATTTTAAAATGTGAGTCAGGATGTAGAGGATCATCGATTAAGGTGATATTTTGACCAAATACCTGTTCTCCAACTTTATCTTTTAATGCAGTTAAGTTGCGGTATGCAGCTTCACCTGAGAAGATGGATGAGAAAACTTGTAAAATATCTGCAAACATTTCATTGGAGAAAACAACAGGATATGCTTGTGTAGGAATCGATTTACCACCAAGTTTAGCAACACCTTGCGTAATGGTTTTTTCCACCATGTCATCAACGTTGAAATCATTAAAATCTTTAACAAGTTTGATATCATAAGACGTTTTTATGTCGTCGTCTTTTTTAAATACACCAATTGAATAAGCATATGCGTAAGTGTTTTGACGTGCTAAATGTAAACCTTTCGAGTTAATCAATGTTGTTTTGGTATCAATTTCTTGATACGTCGATGTTTGAACTTGAGAAACGAGTGGATGCTTTAAAATACGTTGTTCAAGATCTTTTAACATATCAATTTTAGTGGTTACAGGAATCGATCCAAAATCAAATCTTTCTTCTTTAACTTCTGGATATGAAGGTGAACCTTCATAGATGATAGCTGGTTCAACAACAGTTAATGCTTTTGCGTTTTCAATCAGGCGATCTAACATATGTTCAACATTGGTTAAACTTAAATTTTCAAAACGTACAGTGCTGAGTTTGCCTTCATAGATACCTCTAATTGTCACTTGTTCAACATCACTTTGTACATGACTATCAAGTTTTCCTTGATAAACAGTCAGCGATAAGGATTTGTTCCTAGTTGCAAACACTTCTAAATCAGTTAATCCTTTTTGTTTTCCTATTTCGATCCATTTTGTATACATTATTTCTTACCTCCTGCGCCACCAACAGTCATTGATGAAACACGAATGGTAGGTTGTCCAACATCAACAGGAATCGATCCTGATAGAGAACCACACATACCTTGTCCAAACTCTAGATTATCTGCCACACGATCAATTTTGAATAGAATGTCTTTACCATGGCCAATGAGCATCGCACCTCTTACAGCTTTTGTAAGTTTGCCGTCTTCAATCATATAGCCTTCTTGAACAGCGAAATTAAATTCTCCGGTAGCTGGTACGACTGTTCCGCCACCAAGTTTCTTAGCAAATAATCCGTATTTAGTGTCTTTAATAATATCTTCAAATTTATCTTTACCTGGCGCGATGAACGTTGAGTTCATGCGTGAGGTTGGAGAGAACTTATAGGACTGACGTCTTGCGGATCCCGTTGGATCCATGTTCATCTTACGTCCGTTTCTATTATCGATAAGATAACCCTTTAAAACACCATTTTCTATCAGTAAATTATTTTGGGTAGGTTTTCCTTCATCATCAAATGATTGACTACCCCATGCTCCTTCAACATAACCATTATCATAAGCTGTAACAACATCAGAACCAATCTTTTCACCGATCTTTCCAACGAATGGTGATAGACCTTTAGCAACAGCAGTAGCTTCAAGCGGATGACCACAAGCTTCATGGAAGATAACTCCACCAAAACCGTTATGTAGAACGACAGGCATAACTTGTGGAACCATGTCTTCAGCTGTTAGAAGTGTGATAGCACTTGTAGCAACCTCTTTCGCGAGTGATTCAAAATCAACAACGTCAAAAAGTTCAAATCCCATCGAACGACCAGGGCCTTCGTGTGCTTGTTGCATGACACCATTTTCTTGTGCAACAGCCATTAAGACACCCCGCGTGTGAGCACGTAAATCATTTTGATAGATGCCTTCTGAGTTTGCGATAAGAACGGTTTGCTCTGTTTCAAGAAGTTGTGTGATGGCTTGAACGATGCGAGGATCATGATCTTTCATGATGCGTGATAATTTTTGTAAAATCGATGTTTTTTCTTCTACAGGTACTGAACCCATGGGTTTTTTGATGTTTGATTTAAGCTGTTTTGCTTCACCAAGAGGAACAGTTTGATGCTTTTCGCCATTGAAAGAAGCTCTCAAATTTTTGATAACTTGTAACAAGTTGTCAAAAGAGACATCATTGGTATAACCGTAGACTTCATCTACTCCTGAAATGAGACGAATGCCGGCACCAAAGGTGTTACCTCGATCAATTTGTGTGACTTCACCACTTGTGATACGAATAACTTCTGATTTGGTGTCTTCTAAAAAGATTTCAGAGAAATCTGCACCTGTTGCTAAACCTTCATCAAGCAAATGTTGCAATTCTTTTTTTGTTAACATGGAATGTCTCCCTTCATGTTTCTTAATCATAAATTAGCTATTTATAATGTTATTATATCGATAAAATGAATGTATGCCAAAATTAAGGGAAATTACGTTAAAATGGCACATTATTTGACCATTTTTTTAAGCGTTTAGTTTTATTTCAAATGATATGATGCATAAACCAATGATAGTGATCCTCATATCCGAGTTTATGTGCGATGTGTTGAGATATCTGATTGGCTGCATCCCAAATGGGTATGTATCCTTTATGAAGTGTCTCTTCTAAAAAGCGACTGACTAAGGTCGTGCCAATTCCTCGGTTGCGATAGACTTGATAGTCATCATAGCCAACACGATAGGATACTTCAATTTCTTTTTCGTTATCAATGGGATAATTTGTTAAGGCATAGCCATGAATCACTCCCTGATGATTCACTAAAGCTAGACCGTAACCGTGACTCATAAAATCGATGTTTTGGAAAAATTTGTCAAGGATTTGATCTTTTATCATGCCTTCAGTTAAGTGCTTTTGTTCAATAGGAACAATGCTTAGTTCTTCAGGAAGTGGTTTCTGTAAAGATTTAAGATGCTCGATATTTAATTCTTTACCATCACATAAGAGTCTTGGAAAACTTTGGATATGATCTTTATATAGATCTGTTAGATAACTATCCCAAGATTCATCGGGTGAAATGATCCATGAACCTTTTGTTATAATGTTCTTTATTGAATCTGCGAGTAAATGATTTGTTTGTCCGTATAAAATAAATGCTGGATCTACATACATGATCAAAGTCTTTGGATGAATAAGATCATCAACATACAAATCATAGTTGCGATATTTAAAAGCATATGAAATATACAATTGAAAGACAGGGTAATGATCAAAATAATGTAAATAAGCTTCTTTATGTGAATCTATTTTCATCATAAAGGTTACCTCCTATCGTTTATATCAATAAGTTATACCGAAAATAAAAGGAATAATATTGATAATGTAATTAAAAATAAGTGTTATATACTGTTATTTTACTATAAAAATTAAAAAGTACATTAAAAAAATGAATAATATTTAAACTATCCATTTTTTATTTATCATATCCTATTTATTTTTATTACTTCCAGGATGCAATTTCATCGATATCAAGTCTGATGGATGGATAGCCATCTTCAGCAGCTTTCCCGATAGATAAAATCAAGACAGGTTTGTATCGTTCTGGATCTAGCGATAAAACATGTGCGATTTGATCGTGTCTAAAACCACCGATAGGACATGTATCATAACCATAGACTTTCGCAACTTGCATGAGTTGCATTGCAACCAAACCTGAATCGATGAGACCACCTTTTTCTATACCTTCAATCGAAAGTGTTGGAATCATGTTAGCAATATTTCTAAGCTGCTTTTCTCTCACCTCTTCAGGCATGAGTCCTGCTTCAACAGCTTTATTAAAAATCTTTTCAGCATACTCAAATTTCTTTAAATCAGTAAAGATACAGATCATCGCTGATGAGGTATCTAACTGCTGATGATTACCATAGAGAACCGGACGTAACTTCTCTTTAGCCTCTTTTGATTCTACAATAATAAAACGCCATGGTTGCATATTCATTGAAGAGGGTGCTCTTGTTGCATCCTCTAATATTTTTGTCATTTCTTCACGACTAATTTTTACATTTGGATCATATTTTCTAATAGATCGTCTTGATGTCAAATCTAACATATTGATTCCTCCTTGTGCAACAAAAATTATATCATAGAAGGTGATGTTGTAAAAAGAAAGTGCCCAGTCATACTGTGTTATAATGATTTTAAGAGGGTGAAAATATGTCAACTGAATTAATACTTATTCGTCATGGAGAACCACGCTATGATGAAATTCAAAATCGCGGGTTTAAAGGCATGGGTTATGAGCTTGGTAAATTGACTGATAGAGGTATCAAACAAGCTGAATTACGGGCAAAAGATGAACTGCTAAAAGGCGCAGAAATCATTTTATCGTCACCATATACAAGAGCTTTACAAACTGCAGCTATCATTTCAAGAATCACACACATACCTTTATATGTTGAAAATGATCTTCATGAGTGGATGCCAGATACAACATTTAATCTTGATTTCGATATACCAAAATCATTCGAAGAGTATGTCAAGTATAAAGGTATAGCCATGAGTGATAGAAAATACCCATGGGAGACCTATGAAGATCTACAAAAACGTGTAAAAAACGTTTTATTTCAGTATCGTGATTATCAAAAGATTATCGTCGTTTGTCATGGTGTTGTCATGTCAGCGATGACACGGTTTGATGACATTATTGAACACTGTGGTGTGAGGGTTGTGGTGATTTAAGTGGATATTACAAAATTACAAGTATGGTATAAGAAAAATCACAGAAAATTAAGCTTTCGTGAAACAAACAATCCCTATTATATTTGGGTGAGTGAAATCATGCTTCAACAAACACAAGTTGACACAGTTTTACCTTATTTCGATAAGTTTATTGAAACTTTTCCAACGGTTCAACATCTCGCACAAGTAGATGAAGAAAGATTGATCAAGCAGGTTGAAGGTTTAGGTTATTATAGAAGATTTAGAAATATGCACCTTGCTGCAAAAAAAATCGTTGAAGAACATCGAGGTGTTTTCCCAACATCATATGATGACATCATCAAACTTCCAGGAATCGGTAGTTACACAGCTGGAGCGATTATGTCAATTGCTTATCATCAACCCTATAGTGCGCTTGATGGCAATGTGATTCGTGTGCTATCTCGATTTTTAGCTGATGATCGAGACATGCGTCTTGACAAGCATAAAAAAGCATTAAATCAACTAAATCAAAGTTATATTGAAAAGGCTGAACCACATATTTATACTCAAGCAATGATGGAATTAGGTGCGACAGTTTGTAAACCTAAGAATCCGATATGTGAGAACTGTCCTTTAGCAGAGCACTGTGTTGCTTTTGCCACACATAAACAGCATGAATTTCCCGTTTTATCGAAGCTTAAAAGTCCTAAGAATATCATGTATAAAACTTTGATTATTCATGATGGGAATTATGTTTATCTTCGAAAAAGAGATGAAGAGTTACTTAAAGGTATGTATGAGTATCCTCAATTTGAAGAAGAGAGTATTTTTTCAATTGAAGACATATTGAAAGAACAAGGAATCACAGTCGTTATTGAACCACAAAGCGAAAATTATCAGCACATTTTTAGTCATCAAAAGTGGTTGATGGATGTTCATCATGCGAGATACATTGAAGGAAACATCAAAGATTGGATCAAAATAAAAGCCACTGAGATCGATCAGATCCCAATGGCGGTTGCACATCGCAAAATTAAACGGTAAACCTATGTATTTACTTGGGTTTTATCTTCGGTAAGGCAAAGCAAACCCCACGACAGCTAAAATAGGAATGGGAAGTAAAAAGAGCAGCCAGTCATAAGGATGTACGATAATTAAAAATGATAGAAGACTAACTGATATAGTGAGACACCCAACAAAAAATAAAATGAGTAGTTTTCTCTTTGAAATAATTGCAAATACTAAGAAAACGATCATTGAAGCGGGTAACGCAGATATAAACGTTAACCACAATTTATCGCGTACCTGAAGAACTAAGAATAAGATGACGAAAACAAAGATAGCAAGTAGCCAAACTGTTGAAACGATAAGAAATGAGAGCTTGATCAGATATGGTTTTTGTTCACGTTGTTTTGAAATCTTTTCAATGTTTTCTGGTTCGTTATAGAGGAGTTCATCGAGTGTAAGGTGAAACAAAAAAGCTATCTCTCCAATCGTTTGAACATCGGGTAAAGATTCCCCGCGTTCCCACTTGGATACCGCTTTATCGCTATAACTTAATTTTTCAGCTAATGATTGTTGTGTGTATCCATGCTGTTTTCTTAAACGTATTAAGTTGTCCATAAAATGCATTTTTCTAGTTTCCATGGCCATATTATACCATTTTTTATGAAAAAACAACCACATTCTACTGATAGTAGAGAAAGATTTCTATAACTCTACTGCTTGAAATCTAAGAGTAGAAGGATTCATAGAACGGGTAGAGTTATAAAAGACATAAGTCATTTTATAATAATAGTGAACACAAATTGAAATGAAAAGAGGATTCATAATGCAAACGAAAACGATAAGTGATTATGTATTGTTCACAGATTCATGCAGTGATTTAAGTCCACAATTGATTAAAGAAATGGATTTACACGTCATTCCATTATCCGTTGATCTCGAAGGAAAAACATATTTTAATTATCCCGATGAAAGAGAAATTTCATTTGTTAAATTTTATGAGCATTTAAGAAACAAAGTTGTTGCAAAAACATCAATGGTAGGTATTGGTCAATTTTTAGAAGCATTTGAACCTATCTTAAGAGAAGGCAAAGATATTTTGTATATCGGTTTTTCATCTGCTTTATCAGGAACTTATAATTCTGCACATTTAGCAGCTAAAGAACTACAGAACACATATCCTGAACGCAAAATACTAACCATTGACTCAAAAGGTGCATCAATGGGTTTAGGGTTACTCGTGTATTATGCTTATCATGGAAAAAAAGAAAGTAAGACAATAACACAACTCGCTGCTTACATTGAAAGCATCAAACTACGAATTACGCATTTATTCACTGTTGATGATTTAGGTACATTGATGCGTGGGGGAAGATTATCTGCAACCTCACATATGATTGGTACCTTACTCAAAGTAAAACCCATCTTACACGTTTCTAATGAAGGGAAACTTGTCCCTATTCAAAAAATACGTGGAAGAAAACATTCGTTAAAGAAAATGGTGGAACTTACTGAAGAGTATATCGATTCATCGTTTGAGCAAGTTATCTTCATGTCACATGGTGATTGTTTAGAAGAAGCTCAAGAGATTGGTGAAGAATTGAAAAAAACACTTAAAATCAAAGAAATCATATACAATTATGTTGGACCTGTCATTGGTGCACATTCAGGACCAGGAACGATTGCGATATTCTTCCAAGGATTTAAACGATAAAAAAAACGGGATTGCCTCATGGGCAGTCCCTTTTAGTTAAAGAATTCAAGAAAACCTTTATTTTTCCTTAGAACCAAGAAAAGTGGAAGACCTAATAGATAAAGTACAGCAAATTCACCTATGAATACGGTTGTCATCGTAATATAAAGTGGTCCTGATAAATAAACATAAGTTAAGATTAAACCTACGATAATCCCATTAAAAATAGCTGGAAATATCATCGCAATAAAAGGTTTTTTTCTAAGATACCACATGCTTAATCCAGCAAGTGCTGTAGCCATAGAACCAAAGATGATATCAAATACATCAGCACCGTAAATTAAACTTGAAATAAAACATCCAACTGTCAATCCAACGATCGATTTTTTATCAAAGAAAACAAAAATCATTAAGACTTCTGCAATTCTAAATTGCACAAGCCCAAAACTTGCAAAACTCAAGACATAAACCAAGACTGCGTAAGCTGCAGCTATCATGGTTTGTCTAGCCAAATCATGTGTTGACCAATTTTTCAATTTTCTAATCTCCCTGTTTTTATTGTTTAAGCTGGTTTCCTAGGGTACAGCTTCATAAATTACTTTCCTATTTTAGCAAATTCATGCTATAATTACAAGGTAAAGGATGAGATTATGAGTATAAAATTTGAAGTGTTGCATGTCTGTAAGCAAAGTGGTGCACGTTTAGGTTTGCTAACCACACCTCATGGGGTTTTTGAAACGCCTTTTTTTATGCCTGTAGGTACACAAGCAACTGTAAAAACATTAACTCCTGAAGAGGTTAAAGAAGTCTCTGAAGGCTTAATTTTAGGAAATACCTATCACTTATGGTTACAGCCTGGAGCTGATATTGTTGAAGCTCATGGTGGAATCAGAGGTTTTATGCAATGGGATGGTGCCCTTTTAACTGATAGTGGTGGCTTCCAAGTTTTTTCATTAACTGATATGAGAAAAATCACTGAAGAAGGTGTTCATTTTAAACATCATAAAAATGGCTCAGCTCTTTTCATGTCACCCGAAGACTCCATTCGCATTCAAGAACAACTTGGTGCAGATATTATTATGAGTTTTGATGAATGTCCTCCTCCTTATGAATCTGATGATTACATGAAAAAATCAGTTGAACGAACCTTAAGATGGGCAAAAAGAGGTAAGGATGCACTTCAAACAGATCAAGCACTTTTTGGTATTGTACAGGGAGGACTTAACAAAGAACTTCGAAGACATTCTGCTGAAGAGTTGATGAAAATGGATTTCCCTGGTTATTCTATCGGTGGACTTTCTGTTGGTGAAACAAAGCACGAAATGTATGAAGTAACCCAATTTTTAAATCCGATTTTACCGTTTGATAAACCGAGATATCTCATGGGTGTAGGTGCACCAGATGATTTAGTAGAAAATGTGATTAACGGGATTGATATGTTTGATTGTGTCTTGCCAACACGAATCGCTAGACATGGGACAGCACTCACAACTGAAGGAAAAATCGTGATCAAAAATCAGACATATGAGAAAGACATGAGACCACTTGATCCAGGATTAGAGACTTATGTATCCAAATATACAAGGTCTTATATCAGACATCTTTTTAAAGGTGACGAGATCTTAGGGATGCGCCTTGTCACATATCAAAATTTGGCTTATTTAAAGCATTTAATGAACGAGATTAGACAAGCTATTAAAGAGGATCGACTCTTAGATTATAGAGATGAAATGAAGAAAAAAACGAATTATTTCAAAACGAGATAATAGACCTTTAATTTAATTAAAAACTATTGTAAAATAGATGTAGTGCTAACAGGAGGTATACATATGGTATTTGGAGAATCTGAAAATTTCAATCAGAAACCTATCATCAAGGTTATTGGTGTTGGTGGAGGCGGTGGGAATGCTATTAATCGCATGATTGAAAACGACGTCAAGGGCGTCGAATTTGTTGCTATGAATACGGATGCTCAAGTACTTAAAGTTTCTAAAGCAGAAACACGTGTACAACTTGGGAAGTATTTAACACGTGGTCTTGGTGCAGGTGCTAAACAAGAAATTGGTAAAAAAGCAGCTGAAGAGTCCATTGAAGAAATTGAAGATGTATTAAAAAATGCAGATATGGTTTTCATCACAGCAGGTATGGGTGGTGGAACTGGAACTGGTGCAGCACCCATTATTGCTAAACGCGCAAAAGAAATGGGATGTTTAACCATTGGTATTGTCACAAAACCATTTGCTTTTGAAGGTCCAGCTCGTATGCAAGCTGCGATTTATGGTTTAGAAGAATTAAAACCTCATGTCGATACATTAATCGTCATTCCAAATGAACGTTTACTCGCTATTTCGGGACCTACAACACAACTTTTAGATGCCTTTAGGGAATCAGATAATGTTCTTCGTCAAGGTGTTCAAGGGATTGCTGAAATTATTGCTATTCCTGGACTGATTAATGTTGACTTTGCGGACGTTAGAACTGTCATGGAAAATAAAGGTACTGCACTGATGGGTATCGGTATAGCATCAGGTGAAAATCGTGCGATTGAAGCTGCAAGAAAAGCAATCCATTCAAAATTACTAGAAGTATCCATTGATGGTGCAACAGATGCCATTGTCAATATTACTTCTGGAACTAACATCACACTTTTTGAAACTGAACAAGCGTTATCAGAAATTAGAAATGCGACGGATCGTGATTTAAATATCATCTATGGAACAACCGTTAATCAAGATTTAGATGACGAACTGATTGTTACCGTTATTGCTACAGGTTATGAACTGAAAGCAAAAGATTCAACAATTGAAAATCTAGCTTCTGAAATCTTTAACAAGAGTTCTGATGAACAGTTGAAACTCACACGTTCTGGTTTAAGAAATCAATCGTATGAAGAAGATGAAGATGATATGACACATGAACCGAGTGAAGGTAAAAAGAGAAACCTGCCTTCATGGTTAGTTAAAAAAGGAAAATTTTAAAAGGCCTTGTGCCTTTTTTACTGAAAGGAACATCATTTATGTTAAAAGCAGGAATTGTGGGACTACCTAACGTTGGTAAATCCACATTATTTAATGCCATCACGAAAGCGGAAGCTCTAGCGGCAAATTATCCATTTGCTACCATCGATCCCAACGTAGGTATCGTTTATGTTCAAGATCCACGCCTTGATGTGCTTGAAAAAATCTATAAACCGAAAAAAGTTGTACCAACTGCCTATGAATTCATCGATATTGCAGGTCTCGTCAGAGGTGCTTCAAAAGGTGAAGGATTAGGTAATCAATTTTTATCGCATATTCGTGAAGTTGACGCAATCTGCCAAGTTGTACGCTGTTTTGAAGATGGCAACATCACCCATGTTGAAGGTGATATCGATCCAATCCGAGATGTTGAAACGATTGAGATTGAACTCAGTTTAGCTGATATGGAACAAATCGAAAAACGTATTGTTCGCCTCGAAAAGAAAGCTAAAGCAAAAGTTAAAGAAGCTCAGGAAGAATATGATGTTTTAAAAAGAATTAAAGATGGACTTGATCAAGGTATTTCACCAAGAAGTATGGATTTTTCTGATGAAGAAATCAAGCTTGTAAAGAATTTTAGTTTGCTTACCATGAAACCTATGATTTACATCGCCAATGTTGCAGAAGCTGATTTACATGAACCAATGTCTAATAAGCATTATGTCAATTTGCTCGATTATGCACATAAAAATCATACCGAAGTCATTTTAATCTCAGCACAAGTTGAGATGGAAATTGCATCTTTAGAACCTGAAGAACAACGTCATTTCTTAGAAGCCTATGGACTAAAAAAATCAGGTTTAAACGAAGTGATTGAAAAATCGTACCAACTTCTAGGACTCAATACCTATTTCACAGCAGGTGAACCTGAAGTGAGAGCTTGGACATTTAAAAAAGGCATGAAAGCACCTCAATGTGCGGGTATTATCCATTCTGATTTCGAGCGTGGTTTTATTAAAGCTGAAACGTTAGCTTATAGTGATTTGATGATTTATAAAACGCCACAAGTCGCTAAAGAAAACGGGAAAGTTCGTCTTGAAGGAAAAGATTACATCGTTCAAGATGGCGATATCATGCTTTTCAGGTTTAACGTCTAATGTTTTACCCTGGGGTTGTAACCATCTGTGCATCAAAGTATTTTACAACGATACAGATGAGAAAATTATATGATTTAGGCGTTCGTCATTTTGGAGAAAATCGTGTTTTTGATATGTTAGATAAAATGAATCAATGTCGCGATTTAGAGATCACATGGCATTTTATTGGACATTTACAATCCAACAAAGTAAAAGAAATGATTAATACCATCGACTATCTTCATACGCTTGACCGTCTATCGGTTGCTGAAGCAATTCAAAAATATGCAAACCAACCAGTCAAATGCTTTGTCCAAGTCAATTTAACTGAAGAAGAGCAGAAAAGTGGCATTTCTCCCGAAAAATTAGATGAATTTCTTATAGAAATTAAAAAATATGATAAAATAAACATAGTCGGTTTGATGACCATTGGTAAAGATCAAGATGAAAAAAAGACAGAAGAAGCATTCATGATGCTTGATCAACTTGCTAAAAAACATGAACTTCCATATATATCAATGGGGATGTCAAACGATTACCAACTTGCATTAAAACATCATGCAACACATTTACGTATTGGAAGTCATTTCAAGACGATGCTTGACTAGGAGGGACTATGGGACTATTTTCAGTGAATAAGAAGAAAAAAGAAAAAGTTGTTGAAGAAAAAGTTGTCTCAAAATCTGATCAAATCGTTTTTGAAAAACTTTCATCAGTTGACGATCTCTATTTAACTGGTTTAGCGGATAAATTGATGAGTGGTATGCCACTGATCTTGAATTTCGAATTTCTAGATATAGACCAAGCGAATAAAGCGATTGCTTTTTTCTCAGGTATTGTCTACGCTATCAAAGGTGAGATTGTCAATATTCAAGAAAAAGTATTTATGTTTGCTACTAAAGATGTTTATGATGATGGTACAATGGACGATTTTTTAAAGGAAATTGTTGAATAACAAGTAAAGATTGCAATGAGAAGGACGCGCGAACGATGAATGCATCAAGCGAACTGGGGACGGTGTAAGCCCAGCTGCCACTTCATGGGGAGTATCACCTTTGAGCAAATATCAAATTGAGTGCCAGAATGATTCTGGAACTAAGGTGGTACCGCGGAAGATTTTTTCGTCCTTAGCAATAGGGACTTTTATTTTTATAAAGGAGAGACATAACATGGATTACAAAGACACATTATTAATGCCTAAAACTGAGTTTCAAATGCGAGGTAATTTAGGTGTAAGAGAGATTGAATTTCAAAAAAGATGGGATGATATGCATCTTTATGACAAGGTTCTAAACAAAAACAAAGATCAAAAACCATTTATTTTACACGATGGGCCCCCATATGCTAATGGCGACATCCATATTGGACATGCCTTAAATAAAATCTTAAAGGATTTTGTTTTGCGTTATCAAACCATGAAAGGACATTATGTTCCTTATATTCCAGGATGGGATACACATGGACTTCCCATTGAAACTGCACTGACTAAAAAAGGTGTTAATCGTAAAGAAATTTCACTTGTTGAATACCGCAAGTTATGTAAAGCATATGCTGAAGAACAAGTAAATAAACAAAAAACACAATTTCAAAGATTAGGTATTTTGGGTGAATGGGAAAATCCTTACATCACGTATACACATGAGTTTGAAGCTGAACAAATCAGAGTTTTCGCAAAAATGGTAGAAAGAGGTTTAGTCTATAAAGGGCTGAAGCCTGTTTACTGGTCACCATCTTCAGAATCAGCGCTAGCTGAAGCTGAAATCGAGTACCAGGATAAACAATCGATTTCTATTTATGTTAAATTTCCATCAGTGGAACAAGAAGGCTTGTTAAAAGATGCGTTTTTCATTATTTGGACAACAACGCCTTGGACGCTTCCAGCTAATCTTGCGATCTCTGTCCATCCACGTTTTAATTATGTGGTAGCCTTAGTTAACGGTGAAAAATACGTGGTTGCTGAAACATTACTCAATGAATTAAAACGTATTTTGAATTGGGAAAATGTCGAGGTTCTTGGCATGATTAAAGGTGCTGATCTCGAGTTAAAACACTATAAGCATCCGCTTTATGATCGTTTATCACCTATTATCGTTGGCGAACACGTTACAGATACCGATGGTACAGGTTTAGTTCATACAGCTCCAGGACATGGTGAAGATGATTATCGTGTGGGTAAAAATTATCAACTTGACATCTTATGCCCTGTCGATGATCGTGGGTATATGACAGAAGAGGCAGGTCCGTTTGCTGGTATGTATTATGAAGTTGCTAATGAAGCGATTGTTAAAGCTTTAGAAGAACATAACCTTTTATTAAGAAGCGAAAAGTTTACACATTCATACCCTCATGACTGGCGTACGAAAAAGCCTGTTATTTTCCGTGCGACTCCTCAGTGGTTTGCATCCATTGAAAAGTTGAAACAAGAACTTCTTGATGAGGTTAAAAAGGTTGATTGGCTGCCTTTATGGGGTGAAGTCAGAATTTCAAATATGATTTCTGGTCGTGAAGATTGGTGTATTTCACGTCAGCGTGCATGGGGTGTTCCAATCCCTGTCTTTTATGCTGAAAACAACGAAGCTATCTTGGATAAAGACGTCTTAAGACATGTTGCTGAACTCTTTAGAGAACACGGTTCAGATATTTGGTATGAAAGAGAAGCTACTGATTTACTCCCTCAAGGATTTACACATCCAGGTTCTCCTAATGGCGTGTTTAGAAAAGAAACAGACATCATGGATGTTTGGTTCGATTCTGGTACATCACATTCTGTTTTGCAAACACGCGGGTTACCCTACCCATCTGATCTCTATTTAGAAGGTTCTGATCAGTATCGTGGATGGTTTAACTCTTCATTGATCACTGGCGTTTCAGCGTTCAATCAAGCACCGTATAAAAAAGTCGTTTCACATGGATTTGTTTTAGATGGACAAGGTCGAAAAATGAGTAAATCACTTGGTAATACCGTTGATCCACTCGTTGTGATGAAGCAGCAAGGCGCTGACATCTTGCGTCTTTGGGTAGCAACTGTTGATTATCAATCTGATGTACGTATCTCTAATGATATGATGACCCAAATTGCTGAAGGTTACCGTAAGATTAGAAATACATTACGTTTTATGCTTGGTAATTTGGATGGATTTGATCCTGAAAAACACTATATCGATTTTTCTCAAAGAACCATGCTCAATCGTGTGATGACATTGAAATACGACCAGGTGAAAAACGATGTTTTAGATGCGTATGAAACATATGCATTTGACCGCGTTTACCGCAACATTGTGCCATTTATGACCAATGAATTATCCGCATTTTACCTAGACTATACCAAAGATATTTTATATATTGAAAAAGAAGATTCAAATGAGCGTAGACAAGTTCAATCAACGATTTATGATATCACTTTAGGCCTGTTAAAACTATTGACACCGATCATTCCTCATACAGCATCTGAAGCTTATTTATTATTACCATTTAAACACGAGGAAGATGTTTACTTAGAGAATATGCCTAAGCGCACTGAAGATGTTAACGATCCTATCCTTGATGCATTTGATACATTTAATGAAGTGAGAGAAACCGTACTCAAGAAACTAGAAGAAGCGCGTGAACAAAAAGTCATTGGTAAATCACTTGCTGCTCAAATCGACTTAGTTGTAACTGAAAAGCAGATGGATGCCATCACAAAACTTGATATGAAAATTAATCAAGTTTTAATCGTTTCAAACGTTAAACTTGCAGTTGGTGAAGTATTATCAGTGAAAGTAGCTCCAGCAGAAGGTATTGTTTGTGATCGCTGTTGGAATGTTGTTGATCATGTCCATGAAAATGGTTTATGTGATCGTTGCAATCACGTTCTAGGAGGAGAGTAATGAACATTCTTGTCGTTAATGACGATGGTTATCAGGCTGAAGGTTTAGCTATTTTGGTTAGAGCTTTAGCTCCCTATGGTAATGTCTATGTGTCTGCACCTAAAGATCATCAAAGTGCAAAAAGTCATGCGATTACCATTAGAAGTCGTATTGAAACCTTTATGACAGAACCTTTGTTAGGTTCTACAGCAACCTTAGTGGTTGATGGAACTCCTGCTGATGCTACAAGACTTGGTTTAAAAGTATTTAATGTTGATTTTGATCTCGTGGTTTCAGGCATCAATTATGGACAAAATATCGCTAAAGACATTTTGTATTCTGGAACTGTTGCTGCTGCGATGGAAGCTAAAGTGCTGGGTGTTGATGCGATTGCGATTTCAGCACATCGCACAAACCTACCATACCTTTATGATGAAACAATCAAATTGATGGATGAAATCATCGAAGCTAAACTTTTCGAAGGTCCTGGTATATTAAATATCAATTTTCCAAAAGATATCTTTGCAAGACCTAAAGGTGTCAAAATGACACGTATGGGTTCCCGTCTTCAACATGCTGAATTTGTGAAAAGTGAACGACCTGACGTGTACCACATCAAGAGTTCTATTATTCATTATCAAGAACATGAAGAAACGGATGTTCAAGCTTTTGATGAAGGTTATATCTCCATCACACCACTTTCGATTAACCGTACGGATGAAGCATGGTTAAGAGAAATCTTAAATGATTCTGATGAAGTATGATAAACTATAAGCAAAGTGGGGTGAAATGATGGCATTATTTAATATGCATTTTTTCAAAGAAAAATCACGCAAGATTGATTTAGAACAATTGATTGCGTTTTTTGAGTCGATTGAAGGTATCCGAGTAGAAATGGATGAAAGCTCAGTCAGATTTTTTTACACACATCCAAGATTACAACATGAGTCACTTTTTATCATTACACCAAAATCTCAGGTTCCTGATATTTACCGGTTATCTCCTAAATTTCTTGATCTCAATTTTCATTTAGAAATGCCCATTTTAACACCAGATTACATTGCTAAGCATCTCTTTGAGATGGTTAAAAAGATATGTGATCGCTTTGACTTTCATGTATACAATGAAATGTTTGAAGATGTGTTGCCTTTTAAGATGGATGTCGTTTTAAAAGTTTTTGATATGGTTAAAAATGCGTATATCAGTAAAAACCCATTACTTTTGTCTGATTATCATCTAGTATCTAAAGATAAACTTTTTAGCGTCATGCGCTATTTAGATGATCTTGGTGAATTACAGAAGTATTATAAAGAATTGGAAACATATGTTCCAAAATACCACTTTTTAGTTACTGAGAAAAAGGAACTTGTGATTGGTATTGAATGGAAAGAACATACATTAACTGTTTTTCCACCCTATTTAGATTACATTTTTTATCGCTTACCGAATGAGATTAAAGTCATTAGTTATGAAGAATTGTATCCACTCATCGATAAGTTTGTTATTGATGTTCCAGGCTTTATTAAAGGAACAAAAGTTGTACCAAAGAAAACATCAGGCAAAGTATTTCGCGTGATGAAGAAAACGAAGTTTATGAAAGTTAGTCATACCTTCCAAAAGGAAACAGTTAAGAAGCTACTTGACTAGAAGGAGCATCATTGTGTTAAAGAAAATTTTGATTCAGTTAAGTGGTTTTTTCATCGTTGCATTTGGCATTGTTGGGATTGTCTTCTCAAAATTGGGAGCATCACCCATTGATGCCTTTAACTATTTTATGTATACCATCACCCCTTTGTCTTTAGGCACGTTAACCGTACTTTCAGGGTTTTTGGTTGCTATGATCTGTTTTGTCATTGAAAGAAAATGGTCTATTTTATTTTCAATACTCTTTTTAATGACCGTCGGTATTTTTGTCGATTTTTGGAAATTCATCTTTGATGGACTTCCTCAAGTATGGTTTGAAAATTACTTGATACGTATTCCGTTAGCTGCATTTAGCTTGCTTATGATTACCATAGGTGTTGCATTAACAATTACAACAGGTTTAATCATGGCGCCTTATGAACAGCTGATGCTCATTATTGACCGCAAGGTCCACAATTTAGGATTGTCAAAAATGATGATTGAAGGAACGTTTTTAATTTTTGCTGTTGTTTTAGGTATTTATACAAAGCAATTATGGGATCAGGTCTTTGTCATGACCTTGGTCATCGCCTTAGTCAATGGTCCATTAAGTCATTTTTTTGTGAAAAAAATAATAAAAAGAAGGGAAGTAATAACTTATGAAACTAAATAAAATGATTGATCATACCAAACTTGGTGCAAATGTATCAAAAGCTCAAATTGATCAGCTTATCGCTGAAGCAAAAACGTATGATTTTAAGAGTGTGTGTGTCAATCCACAATGGGTACAATACGCTAAAAATGAGTTACAGAAAAGTGATGTTTTAGTATGTACCGTTATCGGTTTTCCACACGGAACACATCAACCTCAAGTGAAAGCTTTTGAAGCATTGGAAGCGGTTAAAGATGGTGCAGACGAATTAGATATGGTGATTAATGTATATGCACTCAAAGCATTCGATGACTCAACCATCTTTAATGAAATCAAAGGTGTTGTTGAAGCAGGTACAGGCCGCACGGTTAAGGTGATCATTGAAGCATGCTATTTAACAGCTGATGAAATCGTTAGAGCGTGTGAACTTGCTAAAAAAGCAGGTGCACATTTTGTGAAAACATCGACAGGTTTTGGAACTTATGGTGCCAGAGTTGAAGATGTCAAATTGATGAAAGATACAGTCAAAGATGCATTAGAAGTTAAAGCGAGCGGTGGCGTTCGCACGTATGAAGATGCATTAAAAATGATTGAAGTTGGTGCAACGCGTATTGGAACGTCTAATGGCGTGGATATTGTTAATCAAAAAGGAGTGAATAAAAATGATTCCAACACCTCATATTGAATGTCAAGATAAAGATTTAATTGCAAAAACAGTTTTAATGCCTGGAGATCCATTAAGAGCTAAATATATTGCTGAAACATTTTTAACGAGAGTTGTTCAATTTAATACGGTTAGAAATATGTATGGATATACAGGATATTTTGGGAAGAAGAAAGTATCTGTGATGGGTTCAGGCATGGGTATGCCTTCCATTGGTATTTATTCCTATGAACTTTTTGCGTTTTATGATGTTGAAAAGATTATTCGTATTGGATCTTGTGGAGCTTATTCTAAAGATTTGAGCTTATATGATGTTGTTTTAGTCAAAGAAGCTTATAGTGAATCTTCTTATGCAAAAACGATGGGAATATCTTCACGCAAGGTTCTAGCTGGCTCAAGTGCTTTAAATAATCGTATTTTAAAAGCAAGTGAAAAGACAGGTATTGATGTCCATGTTGCGCGCATTCACTCATCAGATGTTTTTTATCGTATGAAAGCAGATGAATATAAAGAAATTCATGAAAAGCACGGTGCTGATGCAGTTGAAATGGAATCTTTTGCGCTCTTTGCAAACGCTAAGGCACTTAAGAAAAAGGCAGCTTGTTTATTAACTGTCTCCGATTCACTTGTTACACATGAAGCTACAACTGCAAAGGAACGTCAAGAAGCATTTACTAAAATGATGGAACTTGCGTTGCATAGCATCTAATGATATATATTAAAAACGATTTTAAGACCATACAAATTGCACTCTATTTTGTTGATCTTGATGATGCGAAATATAGCGTTCATCGCTTTATGCTACCCAAACTCATGAGTGCAACAACAGATTTCATTCCATCACGTCAAATGATGAGCAAAAAGATGGAAGAACTTTATGGGGCATACATTAAAGTGAGAACAGAAAGAATGGGTAATCTTTCTGTCATGTCACTTGTTTTAACATGTGTTGATCCTCATATTGTTAAAGATGAAAATCTTTTTAATGATGCGCTACGTGTATTTAAAGATGTCATTGATCCAACAAGAAACTTTAGTCGTGATGTGTTCAATGATGAAAAGCGCATGTTAATCGAGCAATGGGAAACGTTAAAAGATAAAAAAAGAGCGTATGCAAGAGAACGTTTTTTATCCTTGTTTTTTGAAAATGATCCCTATGGTTATCCATTGTCTGGCACATTAAAAGATATTAAAAAGCTCCAACTAGAAGATGTTGAAAGCTATTATAAAGACATGATTGAAAATCAGGTGCGTTATGTTGTCGTCAATGGAAGAATCAGTGATCAACATCAAGAAAAAATTGAAGAGGTCCTAAAAAAACCTGTATCGATGACGTTGCCTTTTATAACATCATTTAGAGGCCCTAGACCGGTTAAACATGTCGTAGAAACAGCCGATATGAAACAAGCTATCGTCAGATTAGGCTATCTTCTACCTATTTACCGTCAAGATCCTTTATATGATGCAGCAGTGATCGTGGACACCATCTTAGGTGGTTATCCTGAATCAAGACTTTTCAAGATTATTCGTGAGCAAGAAGGTCTCTGTTACGATATTTCTTCGGGTTATGACTATTATAAAGGTGTCATGATGATTTCATCAGGTATCGATTTATCAAAGCTTGGTCATGCATTGGATGCGATGACAAAACTTGTTGATGAATTAAAGAAAAAGGGTATTACGCCAGAAGAACTTAACCATGCGAAAGCTTATTATACACATCAACTTAAATCGTCATTAGATAGCCAGTCTACTTTAACAAAACGCGCTTTTGTTAAAGAAATGTTTCACTATGATGAAACAGTAGAAGAGAAATTAGCAAAAATAGAAGCTATTACAGTTGATGATGTCAATCAAGCAGCAAAGCAGTTAATTTATGATACATGCTACGTTTTAAAAGGTGAAACAAAATGATCCAAAAATACTATCAAGATTTTAATGAAAAAGTCTACATTTTAAAACTAAAAAATGGCATGCAGGTCCATATCCTACCTAAAGAAGATCCTTATTATTCAACATATGTGGAGCTCTCTGTTCCTTTTGGGGCACTTGATTTATCCTATAAAAAAGGTGATCAAATCATCCATACACCTTATGGAACCGCGCACTTTTTAGAGCATAAGATGTTTGCTATGCCTGATGGTGATGCATTTATGAAGTTTTCAACCATGGGTGTTGACTCTAATGCGATGACATCTTATAATCAAACATCCTATCTTTTTATGGCAACACAAAACGTGATGGAAGCCCTAGATTATCTTTTGGAAATGGTTGATACACCATTTATCAATCACGATAATGTTGAAAGTGAAAAGAGTATTATTGCAGAAGAATTGAAGATGTATTTAGACGATCCAAATACGGTGATGCACAATCAGTTGATGGAACACATGTATGTTCATCATCCGATTCGCTATGATATCGGAGGAACACTTGATTCGATTATGGATATCACTGATGATACACTTAATGATGTGTATAACACGTTTTATCAACCCTCTAACCGTTTAGTTGTTATTGCAGGAAAAGTGGATATAAAAGCTATCAAGACGTACTTTAAAGCCTATGATGAGAAGCATCCTGTTAAACATCCACTTCCTAAAACCATGTATCCAATAGAACCTAAACGTGTTTTAGTTAAATCACATGCTGAAGTAAAAGACGTTGGGATTTCTAAAATGATGATGGGGTTTAAATTACAACCTAAGTCATTATCACCAAAAGATCAGATCAAACGTGAAATGCTCATGACCATGATGATTAATCTCCTCCTTGGCGCATCCTCATCCATGTATGAAAACTTACTTGGTAAAGGATTGATTAATCAAAACTTTTCTATATCAACTTATTTTGAGAAAAAAGCTGAGTGTGTCGTTTTATTCGCTGAATCTAAAAAATTAACAACTTTAAAAAAGATATTGATCACATTTCTTGCAGAAAGTGGATTAAGTGAATTACAGGAAGAAGCTTTTCTGCGGTATCAAAAAGTATATATGGGGCAAATGATTTATGCCCTTAACAATGTTGAACATAAAGCTTATCTCTATGGAAAGTATTATCATATGAAATCAAGTCTATTTGATGTGGTGGATATTTTAAAAGAGATTAAACTAGAAGATTTGGTCTTAGCATTCCATGAACTTAAGAAAACCAATATGTCAATCTTAATACACAAAAAAGCCTGATGAAGGCTTTTTTTATACAATAAAACGATTCTTTATTCATTTTGATTGTTTTCATATCATGATTATCTCATCTATAAGGAAAAAAGAAAGTCAGCATGAACTTAAAAAGTATGAATGGCACTTTGTATCTTTTCATCTCATCTTATACACTTGATATAAAACAAGGAGGCATTATGTTAAATCAAGTGATCTTAATTGGACGCTTAGCACAAGACCCTGAAGCAAGAGCGTTAGATGATGGAAGAAAAGTATGTTACATCAATGTTGCTGTTCAAAGAGCATTTAAAAACATGGATGGTACATATGACACAGATTTTTTTAGAGTCACTGTTTGGGAAGGATTGGCAACAGCTATTGAATCCTATGCAACAAAAGGTGTGATGGTTGCCATTAAAGCGAGACTTCAAACGTGGAAGTATGAAACAGTAGACGAGAAAAAACTTACCATGATTGAAATTATTGCAGAAAGAATTACCTATTTATCAAGCAGTCATAAGACTGAAATCAAGGGGGATGAAGAAAGTTCAGAAAAATGAACTTTTTTTATTGACATCCTATACTATGCAATGTATAATATTATCGAAATGCAAGTATTGCGAGGTGTGTTATGAGACAACAGGTAAAAAAAGGTGTATTAGAAATATTTGTTCTTGCCATCTTGAGCAGAGGAGATTCCTATGGCTACAAGATTGTGAGTGACTTATCTGAATACATTGAAATCACTGAATCAACACTATATCCCATTTTAAGACGACTAGAAAAAGCTGATGAACTTAAGACATACAATGTGCTTTTTCAAGGGAGAAATCGAAAATACTATCAAATAACGAGTCTGGGGAAAAAACATATTGACGAGTTTTTACATGAATGGGAAGATATACGGATCATCTACAAGATCCTGATGAAATGAGGCTGCCAAAATGAAAGCATGGTTAAATGAATTACAAAAAGCGTTAGCTCGAAAATTTTATGATGATGAAGTTAAAGATATCGTAAGCTTTTATGAAGAATTGATTAATGACAGGTTATCTGATGGTGAATCAATTGATCAGATCTTAATGAGTTATGATATTCAAAAGATTGTTAAAGATATGACGCCTGAAGTCTTGATGAAACGTGAAAACAAATCGTATCTTCAAGTTTCTAAATCGACGAAGCAGTTGTTAATCTTGCTTCTAGGATCACCTTTATTGATTCCTTTAGCAGTAGTTTATATCTCATTTTTAATCTTTGTTTTCTCGATGATATTAACTGCAGGTATTCTTTTAGTAACAGGTGTTATTGGCTTTGTAACCTATGTGGTTGATCTTTTTCAATCAGGACTTACCTTACCTAATGTGATTGGGACACTTGGTTTTGGTCTCATGATGTTTGGGTTGGTTGTTCTTGTGGCACTATGGTTATATCAACTCATGATTCTTGTATGGAAAAAAACAATTGTTTTGTTTTCAAAAATAGTTCATAAGAGAGGTGAACATCAATGAAAGGTTTATCAAAAATTTTAGGTATTATTATTTTAGTAGGATTAGTGATGTCGGTTGTAGCTTTTTTCACAGGATTAGATCCTATGAATTTAAGAGCGTTTTTCACTGATGAAGATGCATTTAGTGAGATGTTAACTGAAACAACAGACAAACAAATTACATCATTAGAAATGGAATTACAAACACGTGATATCACAGTTCATTATGTTGAAGAAAGTCAAATTAGAGTGACTTATTATGCGAAAATCGATAAAGATACGTGGACATTTGATGATTCTGTTGATGGTGTATATAGCATCATTCAAAAAGAAAAATATGAGTGGTTTAGTTTTAACTTTAAGTTTACACCAAGCGAATTAAGACAAGTGAATGTCTATATTCCAAGTGACTGGATTTTAGCTTATGACTTGTCTACGAATACAGGGTCTATTAAATTGCAATTTGAAAGTGAGAAGATGACTGATACTGTCACCCTACATTCAGATACAGGTAGTATTTACTTAAATTATGTTCATGCAGAAACACTTGATCTTCAAACAGATACAGGTAGTGTCATCATCAGAGATACGATAAGTGAATCTTGGATTAAAGCAGATTCAGATACGGGTGGAGTTGTTTTAACTGATGTTGATGGAACAGATATGACATTAACAACTAATACAGGAAGTGTGACATTGACCAATGTATCAGGAAATGTGCTTGACTGTGATGTTGATACAGGACGTATTTCAATTACCGATAGTACATTTACTTCAACTGTAACTTTAAAAACAGATACAGGTGATGTGACTATCAATGAAGTTGTTGGAACATCGTTTGATATCAAGTCATCAACAGGTGATGTCAGAGTAACAATGTCAGATACATCATCACTTAGATACGATTTAGAAACAGATACAGGAAACATCAAAATTGATGGTCAAGATCAAGGTGATCGTCATTCCACATCTAGTGGTACCATTATGTTCAAGGTTGATGTCAATACAGGTAATATTCGAATTAACTCGTAGTTTAAAAGGGAATGCTTTATTTTTCAAATAAAAAGTCTGTCTTCATTGGAGACAGTCTTTTTTTATGCTACAATGAAAAGAGGAGATGATACTTATGAAAATCAATTTTAAAGAAGAAGTTTTAAAACGTAAAGATCAGTTGATCTTAGATTTACAAAAACTCATACAAATCAATTCTGAATTAACAACATTTGATCCAGAAAGAAAAGGTGCTCCTTTTGGCGAAGGAACCAAACAAGCTTTAGATTATATGCTTGCTGTTGGACAAAGAGATGGCTTTTCAACTGTTAATTTAGATGGCTATGCTGGACATATCGAGTATGGGACACAAAAAGATTTTGTAGGCATTATTGGTCATCTTGATGTTGTTCCTGCAGGTAATGACTGGACATATCCACCTTATGGTGCTGAAATTCATGATGGCAAAATGTATGGTAGAGGAACCGAAGACGACAAAGGTCCAACGATTGCTGCATACTATGCATTAAAAATATTAAAGGAATTAAATGTACCACTCTCTAAGAGAGTTAAACTTATTTTAGGTAATGATGAAGAAACAGCTTGGCGTTGTGTTAGACATTATTTTAGTGTCTATCCAGAATCACCCGTGTCTGGATTTATTCCTGATGCTGATTTTCCACTCATTTATGCTGAAAAAGGCATATCAAGAATATTTGTTGAGGGAACATGTGATGCAAAAGATGTGATTGAAATCCATGGCGGTTTTAGAGATAATATGGTCCCTGATTATGCATCTGCATTATTAGAACCAAATAAAGATTATATCGCTTCATTTAAGAAGTTTTTAAATGATCATCAATATGAAGGAACAACTGAAGTTAAAAATGATAAGATTTTTATTAAAGTTGTCGGTAAAAGTGCACATGGTTCAACACCACAGTTTGGTGAAAATGCCATTGACCGCATGATGTCATTTTTAATGAGTGAAAATTTAGGTGGATCGATGCTTGAAGCCTATGAAAAACTTTTACTTAATGATTTTTTAGGTAAAAAAGTCGGTGTGGACTATGTTGATGAAGAAATGGGAGAACTTACCAATAACGTTGGTGTCTTCAATGCTGAAAATGGCACATACCAAATCCATCTCAACTTAAGATATCCAAATCATGTAAGCTTTGATGAAGTTGTTCTTAAACTCCAAAAAGCATTTGAAACATTTGGTGCAACCGTCAAGGTTGATAAGCATCAACTATTACTTTATAAAGATCCAAATTCAGCACTCGTTAAGACATTGATGGATATTTATAAGAAACATACCGATGATAAGGATGCTAAACCGATCAATATTGGTGGTGGAACTTTCGCAAGAGCGATGCCAAATTGTGTTGCCTTCGGTCCACATTTCTTAGATAAACCGACATTTATTCATCAGAAGAATGAATTTATTGGTATTGATGATTTATTATTAGCTACGATTATTTACACAGAAGCACTATACGAACTCGCAAAATAGGAGGTTCTTATGAAACCTTATTTAGACTTATGTCGTCATGTGATGGAACATGGCACCATGAAAATGGATCGAACCAAAACAGGAACAAAAAGTGTTTTTGGTTATCAAATGCGCTTTGATTTAAAAGATGGGTTTCCATTACTTACAACAAAAAAAGTTCATTTAAAATCCATTATTCATGAGCTTTTATGGTTCATCAAAGGTGACACGAATATCAAATATTTGGTTGATCATGATGTCCGCATCTGGAATGATTGGCCTTATGAAGCCTTTAAAAAATCAGCTGATTATCACAACGAAACCATGGATGAATTTGTTGATAAAATTAAAAGTGATGAAAAATTTGCACAAACATACGGTGATTTAGGTCCTGTTTATGGTGCACAATGGCGCAATTTTAATGGTGTTGATCAACTTCAATTCATCTTAAATGAAATCAAACATAATCCCAATTCAAGACGTATGATCTTATCAGCATGGAATCCTGCTGAAATTAAAAACATGGCACTTCCACCATGTCATACACTCATTCAATTTTATGTTGCTGATAACAAATTATCTTTACAGCTCTATCAACGAAGTGCTGATATCTTTTTAGGAGTCCCCTTTAATATTGCAAGCTATGCACTTTTACTCATGATGGTAGCTCAGGTGACTCAACTTGAGGTTGGTGAATTTGTCCATACGTTAGGTGATGCACACATTTATCAAAATCATTTTGATCAAATCAATCTACAACTCTCAAGAGAACCCAAGAAACGTCCCCAAATGAAAATTAATCCAGAGGTAACCTCCTTATTTGATTTTAAGTTTGATGATTTCAAATTAGAGGGATACGATCCATATCCAGCAATCAAAGGAAAGGTAGCTGTATGATTTCATTGATCTGGGCGATGGACGAAAATTGGTTGATTGGAAAAGATAATGTACTTCCTTGGCATTATCCCAAGGATTTAGCATATTTTAAAGCAAACACAAAAGATAAAGCCGTTTTGATGGGTGACATGACCTATCAATCCTTAAAGGGGTATTATAAGACTAAACCTTTACCATTTGGTAAAAATTATGTGGCTAACCTCAATGATGCAACCTATGACGATGCCGTTTTAGTAAAAGATTTACATCAGTTTTTAACATCTGTTAATGAAGATATTATGGTGATTGGTGGTAAAACGATTTATCAATTATCACTACCTTATGCAGATCGTTTATATATCACTTATGTTTTATCAAGACATGAAGGGAATGTCTACTTTCCACCCTTCGATTTATCACAGTTTAAGTGTATTGAAAAGAAGATGGAAGATGGACTCATCTTTGCAGTCTATGAAAGGATGACATCATGATATCAATTATCTATGTCCTTTTTTGGGCACTCTATACCTATTTCATGTCAACATATGTTTTAGGTAGCTACTACATTATTTTATGGTTTATTACAGGTGCTGTAGCATCCTTTTTCCTTACCGTTTTATTTATATTTGCTCACTTTCCATTTATGAAGTATTCCAAAGTGACGAATAAATATAAATATTACGTCACACGAAGTACAGGGCATTGGTTAACGTTTTTTTTCATGCGATTAAAAGTTGTTGTTAAAGGTACTGAACATATTCCAAAAGATGGTCCACTCTGTATTTATGCGAACCATAAATCGTATGCAGATCCATTCATTGTCTTTGAGTTTATGAAAAGACCGACAACTTTCACACCAAAAATGAGTGTGTATAAAGCACCATTGATCGGTTTATGGTTGAAATATTTAGGCGCTTTTCCAATTGATCGCTCAAGCGATCGAAATACAGCGCGTGCGATGGTTGATGCAATCAAAGTCATTAAAGAAGGTATGGCAATGACCATTTATCCTGAAGGTGGAATTAAAGACAGAAATGATGAAAAGATGGTTGCCATGCGTGCTGGCGCTTATCGGGTTGCCATGAAAGCACATGCTAATTTGCTTCCTGTCAGCATCCAAGGAAATACATTGATTAAGCATCGTGCACCATGGCGTATAACAACCATCAACGTTGTTATTCATCCTTTAATACAATATGAAACCATTAAAGAAAAAACGACCTCTGAGGTCGCAGATATGATGTTTCATATTATTAATCAAAAATGGACACAAGATAAGGCTGAATAAGCCTTATTTTTTATATCACTTTGACGATGTTGTCTTTGATTTCAAAACGAATAATATCAACATGTCTGATAAGATCAGCAAATGTATATTTTTCCGGATGTGCATAAATCATTAACGCTTTGATGACATGTGAATGTGCTACAAGTAATACCGATTGATTTTGATATCGTTCAGCTAGGTCTAACGCTGCATTTTTTATACGTTCTACTAACATATGATCTGTTTCATAGGACTCAAATTGGTAGTTTTTCGATCTCACTAAAGGCATTGCTGTTTCAACAGGAGTACCATCTAGATGATGGAAATCGCGTTCCATAAAACGTGAATCTACCAATATATCTTTTTGATATCCTAATTCTTTAGCAATAATCGAAGCACTTTCATATGCACGAGACAATGGAGAAGCCATAATCACATCGAAATGTTCATCATGTGATTTTAAAGCGATACCTAATGTTTGTGCTTGTTTTTTTCCTGTATCATTCAACGGGATATCAACGCGCCCTTGAACAAGACCGGATGCATTATAATATGTTTGTCCATGGCGGACGATCGATAAAAACATGTTTAAAACCTCATTTCACCTTGTTTATTATAACATAAGTTGTTAGGTTTCCCTTATCATTTATGATAAAATGAAAGTTAAGGAGACGTGATGACATGCATATCGTAGATCTCATCGCTAAAAAGCGCGATGGTTTTGAATTAACACAAAAAGAAATCAAATATCTGATTGAAAACTATACCAAAGGTTTGATTCCGGATTATCAAATGAGTGCCTTTTTAATGGCGACTTATTTTCAAAAAATGAATGATGAAGAAGCAACCTATCTCGCATTAGCTATGCGGGATTCAGGAGATACCATTGATTTATCGAGTATTCCAGGCGTTAAAGTTGACAAACATTCCACAGGTGGTGTGGGTGATAAAGTTACCTTAATTCTTGGTCCCCTTTTAGCATCTTTAGGCGTTAAATTTGCAAAAATGAGCGGTCGTGGTTTAGGCCATACGGGCGGTACGATTGATAAATTAGAAAGTATTCCAGGTTATCAAGTGGAATTATCAGTAGAGAACTTTATTAAGCAAGTCAACCAAATTGGGATTGCAATCGTTGGCCAGAGTGGCGACGTTGCTCCTGCAGATAAAAAATTGTATGCACTTCGTGATGTCACAGCAACCGTTGATGTTATACCATTGATTGCATCATCCATTATGTCAAAAAAATTGGCAAGTGGTGCTGATGCGATCGTGTTAGATGTCAAAGTTGGACATGGTGCATTTATGAAAACTGAAGAAGAAGCCGTTAAACTTGCAGAATTGATGGTATCTATTGGCCGTTTAGCTGGTAAGAAAATGACAGCTATTTTAACTGGTATGGATGAACCCTTAGGGCATAAAATTGGTAATGGTCTTGAAGTCTATGAAGCAATTGAAACGCTTTTAGGACGTGGACCTGAAGATTTAGTTCATGTTACAGTTGAGATTGGTGCGCATTTACTTATTGACTCAGGTTTAGAAATAGATTTTGAGCAAGCAAAAAAGAGATTACATGAAGCACTCAATAATGGAAAAGCATATCAAAAGTTTCTTGAATTAGTCACTGCACAAGGTGGTGATGTGAAAGCTCTAGAGAAAAAAGAAACATTATTATCACCACATACTGTTGAAGTCATCTGTGAACAAGATGGCTATGTCACAGATATCAATGCACTTGATATCGGCAAAGCTGCGATGCGCTTAGGCGCTGGTCGTGAGAAAAAAGAAGATGATGTCTTATTTGACGTTGGTATTGATCTTCACAAAAAGATTGGTCATGCTGTTAAAAAAGGTGATGTCTTAGCAACTTTATACGTTAAAAAACAAGGTATTGATGAAGCAAAACATCTTATTTTACAGGCGATATCTATTGGTTCAGTCAAAAAAGATTTACCTTTAATCAGAAAAACAATCAAATAAGGGGGGATATGCATGATGGTCCCGGATTATAATCACTCGATTTTAAATGTAACGGCAACCATCTTAAAACATTATCAAGCACCTACAGATTATCAAACACTACCTATGCTAGAAGAAGCACTTAAGGATAAACATCATGTTGTCCTCGTACTTTTAGACGGCATGGGAACAAATATCTTATATAAGCATCTTTTTAAGGATGCTTTTTTGTTAAAACATCTCAAAGATGTGATCACATCAGTCTTTCCGCCTACAACTGTAGCAGCAACCACTACGGTACTTTCAGGACTTCCACCTATTACAACGGGTCATTTAGGATGGGTTCAATATTTTCCAAGAGAAGATGCACACATATGTGTTTTTCCAAATACTGATTTTTACGATAATTCTAAAACCTTTGATATCAATTTTAAAGAGAAGTACCTCAAGTATCCATCACTTTACGAACAAATAAAAAAAGGTTCCCCCAATGTTTCATTAAGCGAACTCTTTCCTAATTTTAGAGAAGATGGCTATCAAAGTTTTAAAGATCAAGTCGATAGAGTCATCGATACCACACGACAAAAAGAAAGATCGTTTAGCTACGTCTATTGGACAGAACCTGATTTAACAGAGCATCATTACGGAACAGATGCCTATGAAACACGAAAAGTACTTTTAGATCTCGATCAAGAAGTTGAAAGAATGGCATTCTTTGTTTCTAGGGGAACAGCGATTGTTGTCATCGCTGATCATGGTTTAACCGATGTCGTTGAAGTGCCACTTGTTCAAAATCAAGAATTGATGAGTATGCTTAGAAAAAAGCCATCCATTGAAGCCAGAGCGACTAACTTTTATGTAAAACATAATGAATTAAAAAGATTTAAAGACGTGTTTGAAGAAACCTATGGGAAACATTTCATCTTGTTATCAAAAGCAGAAATACTGGATAAGAAATTATTTGGTGAAGGTAAAAAACATAAAATGTTTGATCATTTCATCGGAGATTACATGAGCATTGCTACAAGTAATCAGATGATGGGTTTAGGTGGGGAAAGACCATTTATAGCTCATCATGCTGGGTTGACCAAAGATGAGATGGAAGTTCCATTAATTATCTTTACAAAATAAAGAAAAACGTGTACCCCCCAGTACACGTTTTTTGCTTGATGAAATACTATTTTTTAGTCTCTGTTTCTTTCTTAGCAAATTCTGCAGCCATCATCACGGTTGATGCGAGATCAGTGATGTTTGTTGGAACAACAAGTTTTGTAGCTTGACCATTCGCAACGAGTGCAAGCGTTTCAAGTGACTTAATTTGAAGTACTGTCTTATCAGCGGCAGCTTCTTTAATCAATTTAATACCAAGTGCTTCAGCTTCTTTAATCTTAAAGATAGCTTGAGCTTCCCCTTCAGCTTGAAGGATTTTTTCTTTCTTATTCGCTTCAGCTCTTAAGAGTAATGCTTCAGCATCCCCTTCAGCACGAAGAATTTCTGAACGTTTTTCCCCTTCAGCAATTAAGATGGTCTGACGTTTTTCACGTTCTGCGCGCATCTGCTTTTCCATGGATTCACGGATGTCTTTAGGAGGAATAATGTTTTTAACTTCAACACGTGTAACTTTAATACCCCATGCATCAGTTGCAACGTCAAGAATTTCTCTCATCTTAGTGTTGATCAAATCTCTAGATGTTAATGTTTCATCTAGGTCAAGATCACCAATGATGTTACGAAGTGTTGTAGCTGAAATGTTTTCAATCGCCATTAATGGATTTTCTGTACCATAGGTATAAAGTTTTGGATCGGTGATTGAGAAGAAGACAACGGTATCGATTTGCATGGTAACATTATCTTTTGTAATAACAGCTTGTGGATCAAAGTCTTTGACTTGTTCTTTTAAGCTTACAATTTTCTTAGGACGGTCAATAATAGGGATAATAAAGTGAATACCAACACCTAATGTTTTATGATAACCACCTAAACGTTCAACAACCATAGCTTTGGTTTGAGTGACAAGACGAAAACTCAAAGCTACAATAAGTAATACGATAAGGAAAGCAATTAATAAGCCTACCAATGCTCCTGAAGAAATTAAAACTGGGGGTAACAAACGTAATGCATTCATAAATTAATACCTCTTTTCTTTCTTATTTTTCTATTTTTTCAACAATCAATTTATTGCCATCAACATCAAGGACACGTACGTGTTCCCCAACGTGAATGTTTTCTTTTGAAACAGCTGCCCAGTCAATCTGACGTATGACGATGCGTCCGATTTCATCTGAGGTAATTTCCTTTATAACTGTACCTGTCATGCCGACCATTGCATCAACGTTGGTTTTAATCTCATTGGTTTTAAGATATTTTTTAACAACAGGTCTCGTTAAGAACAGAAGAACTCCAGCAATTACAATGAATGAGACAATTTGCCAAACGATATGACCATCGACTAACGCAATGATAAAACTTGGAATTGCAGCTAAAGCAAACCAAATACTAATCATATCTGCAGTGATGACTTCTACAACTAGCGCAATGACGAAGAATGCAAGCCAAAACCACACCATGTATTCAAGCATATTAGACTTCCTCCTTTAAATCAACAAGCAATAGAAGATCTTTGCTTTGCCAATTCGCTTTATATTTTTTTGTCGTTTCATTAAAATCGACATTCATTAATGTTCCAACTTCTTCAATGAACGCTTTATTAGCGATACGACTGTAAGAAGATCGAACAGTAATTCTATACTTGTTTGATTCAGGAATGTCGTGTTTGATAGCTTCAGCTTTATTGAGTGGTCTTATAACGACAAGCTTCTGATCCTTATCAATACCTAGCATAACGCTATACGCGTTTTCAAAAAAGTTTGTTGCAGGTTTATTGAGTGTGATATTCCCAGCTGCAACCGTGACGATACAATCTTTTGGTTTTTCGTTGAACCATACGATGTTCATATGTATCACTCCTTACACTTTCATTATACACCGAATTATTGAAAATGCAAGATAAATTATTAAAAATTATTATTAATTCATTTTGTTGATTATTTGGAGTTCAACACCGAAGTTAAGCACAATCTCTTTAAGATCTTCAACACCTGAATGATTCTCCTTTAAAGATTTAACCATTTGTTCTTCCATGATGCGAAGCGGTTCGGTTGCTGCATAGCAGAACATTTTGATATCTGTGATCTTATAGGTATATTGATATATTTCTTTATAGCCATCTTGTTCAAAAGATAATTCCTTCACCATGGGTAGAAGTGATTCTTTTTGGACAATACGATCGACCAAAGGAAATAAAAAATGGATACCTGGTTGATCGATGACCTTAAGATAAGCTCCTAATCTTTCAACAACTGCAGCTTCACCCTCTTTGATGATTTTGACATTGGGGGCTAAAAAAATAATGAAGAGTGCAAATAATACAAGACTTGCTGTTATTTCTGGTGGCATATGTATTCTCCTTTATGCTATTTATTTGAATCCTTTAATAATTATGTTATACTATGAATGATCACTACGGGGAGCTATAAGCTGAGAGGACGTATCACGTCGACCCGCGAACCTGATCTGGATGATACCAGCGGAGGGATAGTTGATGAATAGGATCTATTCTACTATCAATTTCTTTGGTAATCCATAGAAATTTTTTATTTTTCATGGAGGAAAAGAAATGAATTTAAAGAAAGAAACGATTAAAATGCTGATGACCATCAATTTGTTGGCAGCAGCTATCGTGATTGACATCATTGTCAGCGCGATACCAGGTCTTAATCTCAGTATGCCATTTGGTGGGAAATTCTTCGGTTTATCGATGTTTCCACTTATTTTAATCGGCATGTTGTTTGGTTTAAAGTATGGCTTAATATCAGGACTTATTTACGCCATCTACAATTTTGGATTTGACTATTTGGTTTACCTTGATACACTGCGTATCACACTTGAGTCTTGGACCGGTGAAACATGGGGTGCTTGGAAGATTATATCCTTAATTGTTTTAGATTATGTAATACCATTCATGGCATTTGGTTTATCAGGATTTTTTGCTAAAGCATTGTATAAAAAATCTGCGTTTGTGACATCGATTATTGCTGTTAGTTTCGTTCGTCTAGTTTCAGCATCCTTATCAGGTGTCATTTTATGGGGAAGTAGTATTGCTTATGCGACTTCACAGGTTGAAGAAGGTTTAGAAGATCCTAATATAGCTACCCAAATCTTTGCTTTTGTTGGTGAATCGTTATGGGTTTACAGTTTATTCTATAATCTCATTTATATTGCAACAACTTCAGCGCTTGTCATTGTGATTGGACTATTGACATCGAAACGTATACAAACCATCTTTGAACCGATGATGAAACCACTATAAGAGTTTTTCTTTAATGACTTTAAGATAATCCAGTCGTGGTTGATAACCAAATGGAATAAGATATGCTTCTGACTGAAAGGTTTCATAAGGGATGGATTTCCGTCCCTTTTCTTCATCCTGCGTATCCCAAAATGAAAATAAAACTTTTGCTGGTAGTAAATAATACTCATTATAAACTTTAAAATGAACGATTAGAAAAGCAATGCCACCTTGTTGATCGACACCTTTAAGATGATCAATTTGGTGTGGATGAACATTTTTTAAAGGCATTGATGTTTTAGAATTGGTTTCTTTCGCATCAAAATCGATGTAATGTCCTTGATAAATGCCATTAAAATCTGTTGTTGAAGGTGTTTTATAATAAGCTTCAGTTATTTTTGCTTTATTCCGAGCTGGATAACTGACGTTGACGACTTGAATCGGTGTTGGTTTCTTATGGATGACTGCGATCTTGTGATTTAAGTAATAGGTATTTGTTGATTCAATGTCAGATTCTAACGTCATACCTAAATTGGCGTAGTTCGTCGATTTAATTTGTGCTTTTCTCTTAATAGGATAATTAATCATATTTGCTCACCTAGTAACATCATAACATAGTTATGAAGTAAAAAGATTGAGTAATCAAAAAAACATGGTATAATATGCTTTGTAAAAGACGTTACAAAGGGATGTGTTTATATGAGCAAGATTCGTTTTTTTGCATTAGGTGGACTTGGAGAAAATGGGAAAAATATGTATGTGATCGAGGTCGATCAAAACTATTTTATTCTCGATGCGGGGATTAAGTACCCAAGTGCTGAATTATATGGTGTTGATGAAATTATTCCTGATTATCGCATGATGATTCGTGTGAAAGATAAAATCAAGGGTATTTTTTTGTCACATGCTCATGAAGATCATATTGCAGCCCTTCCACATCTTTTAAAGGATTTAAATGTCCCTATTTATGCAACCAATTTTACGATGCAAATTGTTGAAGATATGTTAAAAGATGAAGGATACAAATTAGAGGAGTTAACGCTCAATACGATTTCACAAAATTCGATCATTAAGTTTGGTAATGTTAGAGTCACTTTCTTTAATACAACACATTCTATTCCAGAATCTGTGGGGATTGCTGTACATACCATCGATGGCGTCATCGTCTATACATCCGACTTTACGTTTGATCAAAGTTCTGATATCAAGTATCAAACAGATTTTAGAAAAATTAATGAACTTTCCGAAAAAAATGTACTTGCTTTATTAACTGAATCCTTAGGTTCAACGTTAGAGCTTAACGGTGGGGTTAGTATGAATTTAAACCATCGTTTAAACAGTATTTATGCGAATGCTGATGGAAGAATCATTGTCACACTCTTTTCATCCGATTTAAGAAAGATTCAACGCATTGTTGATATTTCATTAGCACATAAAAAGAAAATAGCGATTATTGGTAGAAGAGCACAACGCATTGTTGATATCGCCATTCATAGTGGGTATTTAAGTATTCCGGAAGATGCATTAATCAATTTGCGCTATATCGATGAAAAAAATAAAAATGATGATGCGAGTATCGTTGCTTTAGTGACAGGTAATCGTCATGAACCATTCTTTATGTTACAACGTATGTGTAAAAAAGCCGATCGTCTCATTCATATCAGTGAAGAAGATACCGTCATTTTAATGACACCTCCTGTACCAGGAACTGAAAAAATGGCTGCGCGTACCTTAGATGTCTTATATCGAAGTGACGCTCAAGTAAAAGTGATCGATAAGAGACTTTTAACATCTGCTCATGCGACTGCTGAAGAAATAAAAATGATGATGAATTTATTAAAACCTAAGTATATCATTCCTACAATTGGTGAATATCGTCATCAATATGGTGTTAAAAGATTAGCTCAAGAAATTGGGTATAACCCAGAAAATGTCTTCTTACTTGATAATGGCGATGTTTTAACATTTGATAACAATGACGTATATGTTTCCAAAGGTGATATCAATGTCGGTGAAATTTTAATTGATGGTACCGCCGTAGGCGATGTCAATGATTTTGTCATGAAAGACCGTGAATTGCTAGCAGAAGATGGCGCACTGTTATTAGTTGCCCATGTCAGTCCAAAAACAAAACAAATTTTAGGTGAAGTCACGATTGTCACTAAGGGTTTTGTTTATGTTCAAGAGTCAGAAGAAATATTGGCTAAAGTAAAAGAAACGTTTATGGAAGTTTCAAAGAAACATTTAGATGGAAAGTATATCAATTGGAATGAATACAAACGCGATGTGAGAAATGAAGTCAATCGTTTCATTTATCAAGAGACAAGACGATCACCTATTACCATTCCAGTCATCATTTCAACAGAAGTTAATTAAAAAGATAACCAGCCGGTTATCTTTTTTTGTGTTTGATTTTATCGATCGTTTTTAAGCGTTCAGACAAAGCTTTCTCATAAGCTGATTCATCCTTTGGATGATAATAGGCTTTATGTTTGATTTTATCGGGTAAATAGACCTGATCATTGATGGAATCTTTATCATTATGGGGATAATGATAGATTTCAGGATTGAGCTTAATTTTTCTGTTATCGACATGATCAGGTACAACACCTGTGTCTTCATTTTCATAATCAGATAAAGCTTCATCAATCGCGACGATTGCTGTATTTGATTTAGGTGATAGTGCCATATCGATCACAAGTGCGGATAGGATGATTCGTGCTTCAGGAAAACCAACTTTCATAGCAGCATCACAGCCATTTAAGACTTTTCCACCCA
>Ga0265295_1000853_pt1 | contig 57768 bp, 51 predicted proteins | sample Munlansysbiofilm_FD_192503 | JGI IMG/M metagenome (GOLD analysis project Ga0265295, IMG submission 192503) | Leachate microbial communities from a municipal landfill in Southern Ontario, Canada - Methane capture system biofilm | ecosystem: Engineered > Solid waste > Landfill > Unclassified ... | reverse complement strand
TATGCTAGACTTTCTCATGACCTGCCTCCTTGGTTTTGGCTCTGTGTTGGGGTTTGTGAGATTCCAACATAACCCACGTTTGCAAGGGGCAGGTCTTTTTTTGTCAACTGTCAGCCATTATGTCTAAATAGAGAACATCCGTAGCTGAAACACGACGGCCCTGCATTTTGTGCTGCAGGGCCGTCGTTGTGTTTGGGATACAGAGATCGGATCAGATGCCGTTATCGGCCTTTATCACAGTTCTTCGGCAAACCAAAACCCAGATCCACAGGATCAAGGTCAGGTTCAGGAGAAATCCTAAAATGGAAAAGGCGATAATAGTGCGCAGAGCATCCCAGTAAATGCCGCCGGCGACCAGTATGATGGTCCGGGATGAGAGAATGAGGCATTCGAAAAAAAACAGGTTGCGCTGCTGCCTCAGGATCCTGGCGAACAATACGGCAGGAACATTGCTGAACGAAATGAAAATCCACAAGATCAGCCATCTTACGTAAATGCCCGCGGTAAGCCATTCCTTGCCGAAAATCCAGGGGAAAAAGCGCGGCGCCCAGACGAAAATGATGATGGTTGGCAGGGCCGCCAGCAGCATCAGGCCGCAGGTCGATTTGACGAACAGCGGTTGGATGTCCTGTCCCAGATTGTCGACTTCGCTGGCTTTTTGAAACAGTACCTGACGCAAAGGCCGTAATATGAAATTCGTTGGCAGGTGCAGGATTTTCATGCCGAAAGCATAGGCGCCTGCGATGGCGATGCCGTAAAAATGCCCCAGAAGCAAAACCGGCAACCCCTGGGAAAGAGCATTCATGAGGTTCTGTGGCGCGGAGTACAAAGGGAAATCGCGGTATTCCAGGGAGGTTGCTTTTACGTTGTGCCAGTGAAAAAAATAGCCTGCCTGGTCCAGATCCTTTTTGAACACGTTCCAGAGTTTCAGGCTGGCAATGAACTGGGAGACTACCGAGCCAAGAATCAAACCGACGGCGCCTGCCTGAAGCAGGCCGCTCATCAGCCAGATACTCACTGATGCCAGCGACTGGACGATCTGGGCTCTGGAGGTTTCGGCAAACGCCTTGATGCGCACGCACCAGGCCTGCAGGGTCTGGTGCAGGCCAAAAGCCAGGGCCGAGATGGCGAGCAGGGGCACGAACCACCATGCTTCGACCTTTATCAGGTTCCGGATGATGTCGGGCGCGACAATGCCGGTCAGCAGACAGAGAACAGTGATGGCCGCTACGGAAATACAGGCGGCAAAAAACAGGTTCAGAGCCTCGATTTTTCCCCTGGGAAGCATGATAGCCTGGGTATATTGAAGCGTGACGATGGCCGTAATGACTCCCAGTACCGAGTTGTAAGAGCCGAATACACCGAAATCCGTCGGGGAAAAAAGGCGGCTGATGACAGGCATCAGGGCAAAGCCGATTAACTGAGCGATCGCCGTGCCCGACATGACAATGGAAAGGTTGCGCAGAAAAGAGCCTTTTCTGAAGTGTTTTTTCCAGAACCTTTGGAAGATGCCAGACCCGATTTTCACGCTATCGTTGATCATTCTCCCACCTTTTAAGCGGATTCAGTTTGTCGTTACCGGTGTTTCAATCCTGACATCGCCATGGCGGTGGCGCTTGCCGCGCCAATGAAAAAACCATCCCGGCGGGAATGTAAATCCTGCGGGGACGGTCCGGATTTTCCTCGGCCAGAAAATAGGCTTTTTCCGATATGCTCAAGATTTTACGGTCGTCGGACCATCGGCCGAGCATCGTCCAGGGGGAAATGGCATAGCGGGCTGCCGTCTCCCGTTTTTTACCTGAACCATCGATATGAAAGGCGAAGGTTGCTCCAGTGGGGTCGTTCATTACGAAGTGAGCGAGAGTGGCGGCCAGGTCCTCCATGAACCCGGGCTCTGAAAAAACATCGAAATTTTCACTGGCGAGATCTGCCGCGGCCTGTACTGTATAGCGCGCGTATTGAAAAGGCTGCGGATCGTGCGCGAGATGCCCTTTGACGGCCATGGTGTGATTCCACATGGCCGCGGTTCCTTCCCGGACCGGAATTTTTCGTATGTGGCGCCGCACCGTTTCCGCCATGCGTCGTGCCTCGTTTTCATACGCTTCGTTTCCGGTCAGCTGCGCCATGTAATAGTGGTAGCGGATCCACTGCATGGTGACGTGGATGAGATGTTTTTCCAGAAAGGGAAAGCCCCGGGGGATTCCCTTGCGTTTACGCCATTTTGCTTCGAAGTGGTTGGCAAGATAATCGGTCCAGAACCGGGCGCGTTCGGCATACCTCGGGTCCAGGTCGCGGTTGACCTGATAGGCATGGGCGATCGCGGCAATCAGGGCATGACTCAGCATTTCGTCCATTTGATGAACGTCCGTGCCTTCGTATCCTTTGTCATGGCGATACTGCCAGTTCAGATAGCCATCGGTCTCATGGATATTGCCGCCTCTGCGCAGGACGGAGCGATCCCTGAGCTGCGCGCGCATCAGTTCGGCCAGTCGGTCGACCTCGGCGAGGATGCGCATGTCGCCGGTGATCCGGAATACCTGCAACATGGAGGTGATGTGGGTATTCAGGGCGCGGCCGTAATGATAGGTGTTGTTGCTCTTGGCCAGCAGGGTGGCGTTGAGGTATTGCCGGGGATTGTAGAGAACCGCCAGAAACCGGTGATACCAGGGTGCGATCTCCTCTGGAAGTTGCTCGGAGGAAAAGCCGGGATCCGCACGCAGCGGCAGACAAAAGGCGGGTCGCCTGTCCTGTGTGGAGAAGGGAATCGACGGCAGCCACCAAAAAGCCATGAGAACTGGCACCAATAGCAGGAACAGAAGTTTGCCTTTTTGGGTCATCGAAATCCTTACCTTGTGGCGAGCAAAGATGCATCCCGGTGAGAACCGTCTCCATGATGACAGATATCATTGCGTGCTGCAGTAAATTGTAGCAGGTCCCTGCCCCGGCGTCAGGCACATAGGGGTAAACCTGTTACAATGGGAAACAGATCAGATGCTGCCGGGAAGCAGCTGTGAGGCTTATGGTCAAGCCGGTGAAGGGGTGGAAAAACACATATATATTACCAGGAGTGAATCGATGAAGATTGCTATTCATGCCGGGGAAGGCGACTTTTCGAAACGCTGGATAGACTACTGCCAGGAAAAAAAACTCGTTTTCGAGATAGTTGATTGTTTTGATTCAGATATTATTGATACGCTTCGCGATTTTGACATACTTCTGTGGCATTGGCGATGGATACAGCCCGAATCCCAACTGGCCGCAAGACAGATCGTTGCTTCAATTGATAAAATGAACATTGTAAATTATCCAAACCTTAATACATGCTGGCATTACGATGATAAACTAGGGCAAAAATATTTATTGGAAAGTATTTCCGCTCCTACTATAAAAACATGGGTTTTTTATGATAAGAAAAAAGCCCTTAAATGGATAAATGAGACGGAATTTCCAAAAGTATTTAAATTGAGGTGTGGTTCGGCATCTGTAAATGTGAGCCTTGTTAAAAATAAAAAAGAAGCCATAAAATTGTGTACCAAAGCATTTCACAATGGATTTATTCCACGAGGTTCCTATTTCAGTGATACAAAAACCAAAATTAAAACAATCAAAAACCGGCGCATGCTTTTCGAAAAAATTAAAAGAATTCCGCAGTCCCTGCAACATATTGCAGCATCGAATCGGGTGATTCCCAGGCAGATCGGCTATGTCTATTTCCAGGAATTTCTGCCAGGAAACGATTGCGATCTGCGAATGACCATCTTGGGTGGCAAAGCCTTTGGCGTGATGCGAAAAACCAGGGAAAATGACTTTCGGGCCAGCGGTAGCGGTGTTGTTATTCACGACCCCGCCAAAGTGGATTTGCGCTGCGTAAAAATTGCTTTTGAAACAGCAAGAAAGATCGGTGCCCAAAGCCTGGCCTTCGATTTTCTCTGGGACCGGGACGGACAACCGCGCATAGCAGAGATGAGCTATTGTTTTCCGGAGCGTGGGGTGAAAGGGTGTCCGGGTTGGTGGGATGAAAACCTGGGCTGGCATGAAGGCAGTCTCTATCCCCAGGACCTTATTCTGGAAAGCATGCTCGATGAATATCAGCGAAAAATTACGCGTACTTGATGCTGGCTCCGTAAATGCAGCCTTTTTGCCAGAAACAAGAACATGCGCTGCGGTTTTTGAAAAAGTCCAACCGGAAAGATGCGATGCATGGAGACAGAGTCGAGGCGAATTATCGTTTACTTGCCCGCGTTGACGGGAGGAGGGGCTGAAAGGGTCATGCTCAACCTCGCTCACGGTTTTATATCCGCGGGGTGCGATGTTGATCTGGTGGTTTCCAGCCTGTCAGGTCCTTACCTGGCTGAGGTTCCTGAGGGGGTGTTGTTGCATGACCTCGGAACGCGCCGGGTGTCGAGATCCTTTTGGAAATTCTTTCATTTTATCAAAGCCCGGCCGCATGCCGTTGTCTTCACCACGCTGCAGTACGCGAACATTTTCTGTCTGCTGTTAAAAATTTTTTTTCGGATTAAAAATCCGGTCTTTATACGGGAATCCAATGCCGTATCCCGGAAATTGCAGGGACGAAACCTCAGGGAACGTGCTTTTTTGTTTTTGATCCAAACCCTGTATGCATCGGCCGATGGCATTATCGCGGTGTCCCGGGGCGTAAAGAGCGATTTGACGGCCAATTTTCGGATTCCGCCGCAGAACATTGCGGTTATTCCGAATCCGGTGGTCGTGCCGGCAGTTCTTCCTGAACAGCACAATTGCGCACCTCACGCCTGGCTGGAGGAAGGCAATCCCCCTGTTATACTTGGAGTTGGCAGGCTGGAAGCGCAAAAAGATTTTGAAACCCTGATCGAGGCCTTCTCGCAGGTGAGGAAACGTCTGCCGTGCAGGCTTATCATCCTGGGCGAGGGATCCCGCAGGGCGGCCTTGATGAAGGTTGCACAGGCTCTCGACGTAAGTGACCATGTCGATCTGCCCGGTTTTGTTCTCGATCCCTTTTCGTTCATGCGCAAAGCGGGGGTTTTTGTCCTGTCATCGAGGTGGGAAGGTTTTCCAAATGCTCTCATCCAGGCTCTTGCCTGTGGATGTCAGGTTGTAAGCACCGATTGCCCCTTTGGTCCGGCTGAAATTCTGGAAGAAGGCAAGTATGGTGCTTTGGTTCGTGTGGGAGAACCCCAGGAAATGGCCGAGCGCATCGCTGAGATTTTAAATGGTCATTTGCTCATGAATGAAGGCGTTGATTGGCACGCCAGATATGCAGAGGACAGCATTGTGCATCAATATTTAAGGTTCTTTGGGCTATGATAAAAAACAAATTATTCAATATAGAATTTCCATTATTTATTTATGTATTAAGCGTTATTCTCTTTTCGTTTCATAGTGAGAATTTTATTATATCTTATCTATCTGGAGTGCTTCTCGCTGTATGGTTTGTCGTTGATAAGTTGATAAGAAAAGATTTCGTTATTTTTGGATTTACAATCTATCACACAATTTTCATGGCTTTTTTGTTTTTATGTTCATTTGGATTAATCGCTAACCCTGGCGGTTTTGAAAGATTTTTGACTGTTGTACAGATTTTTCTATTATCGATTATAGTAACAGATATTGTTATAAGAAAAAAAGGTCTTGATGCCATAAAACTCGCCGTTATTTCGGGGTGTGTCTATGCTTGCTTTATTGTGAGCCTTCAACAAGGAAGCGAGATGATATACGGAAATGTGGACCGTGTTGGATCTACACTCCAAAATCCCAATGCATTTGCTTTAGCCCTCATTGTCGGCATGATTTTTTCTTTTCATGAGATCATTACGGAAAATAAAAAATTCAATAAGCTGCGTAATATTTTAAGTGTTATGCTTATTTTATGGTTTGGCTATTATATTATTTATTATACAGGATCCAGAAAAGGTATTATCTTGCTATTTTTTATCAATATCATGATTTTTGTTTATATTTTTATTTATTCAAAAATCAATCAGAAAATATTTGTTCTTTTTTCGTTTCCAATTATTGAAATGATCCTGATTTATTTTTTGGCAAAATCACCTTATTTTTCCAGGATGAGAAACCTGTTTGTATTGCTGTCCGGGGGGAGTGTTTCCGAGGGGAGCATGGATGTCCGCACCGCTATGTTATTGAGAGCATTTGATCTTTGGAGGCAAAGGCCCTTTTGGGGTTGGGGCATTGACCAATACAGGTTGGTTTCCGGGTTCAATACCTATTCTCATAACAATATTTCCGAGATTATTGTCAATAATGGATTGATTGGATTTCTGTTTTACTATGGGATGTTTTTTGTTTTGTTTTTATCAATATTTAAAAATATAACAAAACAAAATAAAATCATATTTTGGGTGATGACCGGATTGATTGTTTTGCTTATGAATGATTTCGGAATGGTTTCATATTATTCGAAAATACATTGGATTCTTTTTTCAACACTTGTTGCAACGATAAAAATAAACGAGACCAGAGATAAAATAGCGATACAGAATGATTAAAATTGCTATGATATTTATGCGATTTCCAGCAGCAAGCGAAGCATTTGCATCTTCCGATGTGAGGGTTCTTTCTTCATTGGATTGCGAAGTCCACGTTTATAATTTAAGGCCGTCGGTTGCAAACAATCAACAGTTAATAATCGAACGCGGTCTTGAAAATATAAAAATATCAAAAGCCAATTCTTTCAGTATTTTAAAAGGGATTCTTCAGTTTTTTCATCGCCCCCAAGTTGCTATTCTTTTGTTGTTGTGGTGTATTAAGAATTCACGATTTAATATCAATCATTTTTTGAAAACGTTGTTTCTTTTACCGAGAACCCTTGATGTCTTTACGCAGATTGAAAAGACCCGTCCCGATGTTGTGCATCTGTTTTGGGGACATTACCCGGCGATGGTCGGTTTCCTGGTCAAAAGGTTCTGCCAACGGATCCGCCTTTCCATGTTTCTGGGGGCTTACGATCTTCTGACGGCTTTTAACGGAAGCTGGCAGGTTGCATCAAAAGCCGATGTCGTGTGGACGCATGCCCGCTGCAATCTTGACAGGCTGGAAAATGCCGGCATTCCCGGCAGCAAAATTGTTGTGTGGCACCGGGGTATCGATCTGTCGCTGGTGCCTTCCTGCCGCGATAATCATCGACCTTTACGGATTGTCACTGCCGGTCGACTGGTCAGTGGCAAAGGGTTCGCGTTTCTCATCGAGGCTTTTTCCGCTATTCATCGACAATGCCCCGAAGTGGAGCTTGTTCTGCTCGGTGACGGACCAGAAAGGGCCAACCTCGAAAAACAGGTGCGGGGCTTCGGGCTGGAGAGGGCCGTGACTTTCAAGGGGCATGTCAAGCATGCGCAGGTTTTCGCCGAGTTCAGCACCAGCCGGGTTTTTCTGTTCTGCAGCCAAAACCCTTCCGAGCGTTTGCCAAATGTTGTCAAGGAGGCGATGGCCTGCGGCTGCGTGTGCGTGGTAACGCCTACGCCTGGAATTGAAGAGCTTGTGCGGGACACGGTAACCGGCTTTGTTGTGCCGAAAGACCTGCAACAGATCGTTTTGGTTGTCTGCCGTCTGTTTGAAGATGCCGCTTTGCAGCAAACCATTGCCGCTAACGCGAGGCAGTTCATCGCCGATGCCTTTAATGCCGAAACGCAGATCAGGGGGCAGTTGCGCAGATGGCAGGCTCTTGTTGAGCATGGATCGTTGCAGTCCCGGGGCGAATAGGGGGTACGATTTTGCACATCCTTTATCTGCATCAATATTTTGTGCCGCCCGATGGAGCTTCCGGGACGCGCTCCTATGAAATGGCCCGGCGCCTGGTGCAATCGGGGCATAAAGTTACCCTGGTTACGGGCAGCAGCGGCTTCCCGCCGGGATATCATGTCGGCGAGGGCCTTAAACAGCTCGTCATCGATGGTATTTCCCTGAAGGTTTTGCCGGTTCCCTATTCCAACCGCTTCTCCTTTTACAGGCGATTGCGTGCGTTTTTCGAATATTCCCTGCGCAGCCTGGTTCAGATCTGCAGGGAAGAACGGGTGGATCTTGTCTTTGCCACCAGCACGCCTCTGACCATTGCCATTCCTGGATGGATCGCAAAACTCTGGCATCGATGCCCGATGGTCTTTGAAGTTCGCGATTTGTGGCCCGAAATGCCCATAGCCATCGGCGCCTTGCGAAATCCGGTCCTCATCTGGCTGGCTGAAAAACTTGAACAGTTCGCTTACAGGCATGCCGCGCATGTGATCGCCCTGTCGCCGGGAATTGCCCGTGGTGTCGCCCTTGCAGGTTACCCTGAGAACAAAATTACCGTGATCCCGAACAGTTGCGATGTATCCCTGTTCCGTTTTGACAGTCAGCAGGGCAACCCTTTCCTCGAACAAAATCCGATGTTTCGGGAGAAGCGCCTGGTAGTCTATGCGGGAACCTTCGGTTTTCTTAACGGGGTCGATTATCTTGCCGAGATTGCCAGGGAAATGGCGCTGCTTGATTCCGAAATCTGTTTTCTGGTTGTAGGGCATGGCAGGGAAGAAGAGAAGGTTGCCGAAAAGGCCGCATCCCTCGGCGTTTTGAACAAAAATTTCTGGATGTTGCCGCCGGTTCCCAAAAATTTCATGCCCTACGTTCTGGGGGCCGCCGCCCTGGGCGTGTCGACTTTTATCGACCTGCCGCAGATGTGGAACAATTCCGCCAACAAGTTTTTCGACTGTCTTGCCGCCGGCCGGCCGGTGGTTATCAACTATGCGGGCTGGCAGGCTGAGTTCCTTGCCCGTACCGGAGCCGGGCTGGTCGTTCCTCCCCGGCAGCCAGACGAGGCCGCCCGGCGGATTCACGCATTTCTGCAAGATCCGGATCGATTGTGCAAGGCCCGTGCTGCGGCCCGTGCCGCGGCGGACGAGGAATTCAATCGTGACCGGCTGGCGGCGCAGCTCGAGGGTATTTTCCGATCATTGGTTTGACAGGCGAAGGAGATGGTAGTGGACGCTGAGTTTATTCTGCCGGAGGATCGCAGGTGGCGAGATTTTCTCACAACGGCGTCTCATGATTGCTATCACCTGCCGGAATATGTCCGTTTTGCGGCAAAACACGAAGGCGGCTCCCCCGGAGCGTACTATGTAGAAAACAATGGCATGGCACTGCTGGTTCCCGTGCTCAGGCAGGCGCTGCCGAAAGATCTTGGCGGCACGGGCATGGCATGCGATTTTATCTCCCCATATGGCTATCCGGGTCCAATTTTTTCCGGGGGTACGGATGCGCCCAACGCCCGGGAACTTTTCGCCGGTTTTCTCGATATTGCCAGGAGCCAGGGGGCGGTCGCAATTTTTTTGCGCATTCATCCCTTGTTGCAGGACTTTTTATCCACCATGGCCGATTTCGGCGAACTTGTCATGCATGGACGCACGGTTTTTGGTGAAATGAGCGGGGGGAGGGATGACATCTGGTCCGGATTGAGCGGCAATCACTGGAGAAATATCAAAAAATTGCAAAAATCCGGGTTTGTTTCCGTGCATAACGACTTCGCATGGTGGGAAGGTTTCATAGGCGTCTATCTCGAAACCATGCGCCGGGTCGGAGCAACGCGGCGGTATTTTTTCTCCAGGGATTACTTTGACGATCTCCGGCAGGCGCTCGGCAACCGGCTGCACTTGTGGTCCGTGCACTCGCCGCAGGGGGCACTGGCGGCGGCTTCGATTTTTATCGAAACAGATGGTATCGTGCAGTTTCATCTGGGCGGGACCGCTGCAGAATTTTCTTCATTCGCGCCGGCAAAGCTCCTTATGTACGATGTCGGAAATTGGGCAAATGCCCAAAACGCCAGGTTTTTTCACCTTGGCGGCGGGGTCGGTGGGCGGGAAGATTCTCTTTTCAGCTATAAATCGGGTTTTTTTAAAAACTACTCCAATTTTTACACGCTCCGGATTATCGCCGACGAACCGAAATACAGGCAACTGACAACAATCTGGAAAAACAATACCCTCGATAGCCATTGCGATCTGCATTTCTTTCCCATTTACAGGCAGGAGCTTTCCTGATTCACCCCGGGTTGTCTTTCCTGACCGTCTTTCAACATGCGACGCCAGCATGGTGCAACTCCCCGCAGCTATTGTCTTTGTGTCCCCTGCATTGCTTGACACGGTCGCATCTCGCGTTATTATCTTGAGAAACCACTTAGAAATAGCGTACTTAGCTGGTATCCATCCCTGACCTCCGGATGGACAGCAGCGTAGTTATCATACGAAAAAAATGGCGTCACCATTCCGAGTTCAGGGATGGTGCACGGGATCTCTGACATGGGTGCTATCGGCATGGGCTGTACGGCCCGGAAAGAACGCCATGTACTTCGAGCGAAGCATATTGAGCCTTGTTCTCGATAACCTCGGGCCATTTCCTGCTCTCAAAATAGCAGCTAAACGAATGTTTAAAATCGATTACTATTACTTTTTGAAGATAAACTTATCCAGAATTGTTTCTTTAAAACGGATAAGGAGTGATGTTTTTATTGAAAAGGCAAGTCAAGAAGATTGGGAAAAAATTCTATCCAAGTTAAAGAAATATTCAAAAACAGAAAGAAAGGAAATTCTGTCAAGACTTTTATTTTACAAGAAAGGATTCAATGGTTGTTATTTTGCAAAAGACAAATTTTCGGATATAATTTCAATGCAGTGGTTAATAACAAGTGAAGATAATGAGTTAATTTCAAGCGAGATGTATAGTGTTTGGGCCTCCTTAAAACCACATGAATGTATGGTTGAGAATCTTTATATTTTTCCTGAATATCGAAAAACAGGGGTGTTTTCCTCGGTAAACTATCTCTTGCTGGAAAAAGCCATGGATAGCGGGATATCGGTCTGTAAAACTTTTATTCGAAACGAAAATGTCCCGGCGCTGAACGGATTTCTCAGCCTGGGTTTCAAAATTGAAGAATTGTATCTCGGCACCAATTTTCTGGGCCATAGCAAAAGAAGGGTCCGGAAAGGCTCATTGGAGGGCTACCGCGCCGGGTAGCTACGGGTCGCCGACGCCCTTGCATATTTTTCCGAGGCACCAATACCATGGAATGCCGGCATTTTGTTGATTCCCATCCCATCGGAGACTTCAGGTTATATGTGTGGAATCGCGGGTGTTTTGAATACGTTGCAACACAATCCGCTGTCCGAACAGCTCGTTCCGCGCATGCTGGCCATGATCCAGCACCGTGGACCCGACGCCTGCGGGGCCTATTGGTCGCCGGACTTTGCCATGGGCAACGCCCGCCTCAGCATCATCGGTCTTGCCTCGGGCCTGCAGCCGATCGGCAACGAAGACGGCTCCCTCTGGATCGTCTACAACGGAGAGGCTTTTAATTATGTCGAGTTGAAAGAGGAGCTTGTAAAGGCCGGCCATCGTTTCAGAACCGATACCGATACCGAAGTTGTGCTGCATCTGTATGAAGAATACGGACCGTCCTGTCTGGAAAAAATCAACGGGCAGTTCGCATTGGCGATCTGGGACGCCGGCAGGCGGGAATTGTTTCTCGCCCGGGACCGATTCGGCATCCGTCCGCTTTTTTACTGCGAACAGGGCGGCCGGTTTTCGTTTGCTTCAGAAATAAAGTCGCTGTTCGTTGTCCCCGGAGTTGCTCGCGAGATCGATCCAGGGGCGCTTGACGAGATTTTCACCTTCTGGACAACTCTGCCTCCCCGCACTGTGTTCAAAGGTGTGCAACAGCTTCTGCCCGGGCACTACATGACTGTCGGAGACGGACATGTCAGCCAGCATCGCTATTGGTCGCTGCCATATTTTAATAAATTCGAAAGGTGGGACGGCAGTTTCACCGAAGCCATGGAACATCTCGACGCGCTGCTCACCGATGCGGTGAGGCTGCGTCTGCGGGCCGATGTGCCCGTGGGAGCCTATCTGAGCGGCGGCCTGGATTCCTCGATTGTCACGGCCCTTATCACGCGGCATTTCAATAACAGGCTCAAAACCTTTTCCATGCGATTTGCGGAGTCCGCGTTTGATGAGTCTGTTTTTCAGGATCAGCTGGTCAAGCATCTGGGAACGGATCATTGTTCCGTTGTTGTGTCATCCGATCAGATCCGGGAGTCTCTGCCTGCGGTCATCTGGCATTGCGAAACGCCTCTTTTACGCACGTCTCCGGTGCCGCTGTACCTGTTGTCGCGACTGGTGCGTGAGCACCGTTTCAAAGTTGTCCTGACCGGGGAGGGAGCTGACGAGATCTTTGGCGGATATAATATTTTCAAGGAAGCCAAGGTTCGTCACTTCTGGGGAAGACAGCCTGACTCCACCCTGCGGCCGCGCCTTCTCGAAAAACTCTACCCTTATGTGTTTACCAACCCGTCCCGTGGACGGGCTTTTCTCTATCAGTTTTTTGCAACGCGGCCCGAAGATCGTTCAAATCTTTTATTTTCGCACCAGCTTCGATGGAATAACGGACGACGCAACACAGCGCTGTTTTCCGATGCCTTGCGCAGTTGCCTGGACGGTTGCGATTCCTATGAGCGGGTGGCCGCGGGTCTGCCGGCCGATTTCCTTCAGCGGGAATTGTTTTCCCGAACACAGACGCTGGAAGTTGGAATTTTCCTTTCCAACTATCTTCTGTCTTCCCAGGGAGACCGGGTCGCCATGGCCAACTCTCTTGAAATCCGCCTGCCTTTTCTCGATTACCGTGTTGTTGAATTTGCCGCGCGCCTGCCGGCCCACTGGAAACTGCACGGTCTGAATGAAAAATATATTCTCACGAAAACTTTTGGTGGTCTGTTGCCGGGAAGCATTGCGCAGCGCCCCAAACAACCTTATCGAGCTCCCATCCGTGAAGCTTTTCGCAACACCGTCGGCGACTCCTGGATGGCGGAACTGCTCAGTGAGGCGGCAATTTCCCGGGCCGGGTATTTTCATCCCGACCGCGTAGCGCATCTTGTGTCCCACTTTCGCAAGGACCCGGGCGTTGCCGCCGGCGAAAACCAGAATATGGCTTTGACCGGCATACTTACCACCCAGTTGACCCATCAGCTGTTTGTCGAGGATTTTCATGGATTGCAGGCCGCGCCGGCCACGCTGAAGCGCCTTGTGCGCGAAGACGGGCGGCACATTCAGGTTTCACATCCAGGGTGATGCGATGATTGAAAAACGACGGTTTTCTCCGGATTGCCTGCGGGTGGATCCGGCCGGGGAGGTGGAAGCGATTTGTTCGCGTCTGCGTGAGGTTCTCAAAAATAACCTTCGCCGTCGGGGATTCGTCCTTGGCCTGTCCGGGGGCATTGACAGCAGCGTGACGGCCGCCCTGGTGGTGCGGGCGGTGGGCGCGGACCGTGTCCTGGGGCTGGAAATGCCCGAAAGACACTCTGCCGAGGAATCCTTGCGGCTCAGCAGTTTGCTGGCCCGCCATTACGGTATCGAAACCTGCCGGGAAGATATTACGCCGGTGCTTGAAGCCCTTCGGTTTTATCGTCGCTACGAGGACGCGGTTCGCAGGGTGGTGCCGGAATACGGGCAAGGATGGAAATCCAAAATTGTTTCTTCCAATCCGATACAAACCGGAGGTTACAACTTTTTTTCCATTGTGGTGGAAACCTCTGAAGGGCAGCGGATGAAGAGGCGCTTGCCTCTGCAGGCCTACCTTGAGATTGTAGCGGCCACCAATTTCAAGCAGCGCACCCGCAAAATGCTCGAATACTATCATGCAGACCGTTGCCACTACGCCGTAGCGGGTACCCCGAACAGGCTTGAGTACGATCAGGGATTTTTCGTTAAACAAGGCGATGGCGCGGCCGATGTCAAGCCGATTGCCCATCTGTACAAAAGCCAGGTGTATCAGCTGGCGGAATACCTGGAAGTGCCTGAAATCATTCGTCGCCGTCCTCCGACAACGGATACCTACTCCTTGAGCCAGGGGCAGGATGAATTTTACTTTTCGCTACCCTACAGGGAGATGGATCTATGCCTTTACGCGAAAAACAACGGCATTCAGGCGAGTGAGGTCGCGCCCTTTGTCGGGCTGGATGCCGCCCAGGTCGAAGGGGTTTTCAGGGATATCGAGATCAAACGCTCCACAACCCGCTATCAGCACCAGCCCCCGTTTCTTGTCGGGCCGGTTCCCCAGATCGATGTCTGCATGGGGCATGGCTGAGAACAGTTTTCCCGGTAATGGACGAAAGGAGGACAAATGAAAGAAGGTTTTTCGGCGGGTACCGGTTCCTCAGGACAGGAGTTGATGTCCGATGCTTCAAACCTGGTCAGGAAATACATCGTTGAAAATTTCATGTTCGGAGACGACGCCGGGCTGGACGATATGACATCCTTGCAGGCCAGCGGGATTATCGATTCGACCGGGATTCTCGAACTTGTCACATTTCTTGAGGAGCGCTTTTCCATTGCCATCTCCGACGAAGAGCTGATCCCCCAGAATCTGGATTCCATCCATAATGTGGTCTGTTTTCTGAATGGGAAATGCCCGCTCCGGAATATCCTCTGAAAAACCTGTCTTGCAGCGGGCCGCAGGGCTTTCGGTGGGGAGGCCGGAATGAATCCGGAATTGAAGGGCAGCAGAAAGCTGAAAATATGCAGACAAATCCGTACCTGGTTCATCATTTTCTCGAATATTCCGCTGCGCGGCATGGTCGTAAGGTGGCGCTGGTCTGCGACGGCCTGCGTCTGACCTATGGGGAGATCGACGCGGCTGCGAACCGGTTTGCACGGTATCTGGTTTCCATTGGCGTAGACCGTCACCAGCGGGTGGTGATTTTTCTGGACAATTCCGTTGAAGCGGTGATCGCTCTGTTCGGCACGCTCAAGGCCGGTGCCGTTTTTGTGCTGTCCAACGTTACCATGAAAAGCGCCAAGCTTGCCTATATCCTCAACAATTGCGGAGCGACGACCCTGGTTGCGCATGATTCCCGCAGACGCGTCATCGAGGAGGCCATGGCCGATGCGGACGGAGTGCGACACCTTGTCTGGTGCCATCACGGACAACCTTGCGAGGCTCCGCAAGGATCTCGCCGCCTGGATTCGTTTACACAATGGTCCGATCTGTTTGTAGCCGGTGACAGCGATGCCGGCGGGCGGCTGCCAGCGGTCATCGACAGGGATCTGGCCACGATCATCTACACCTCCGGGTCCACCGGCGAACCCAAGGGCGTGGTGTCGGCACATTACAATATGGTTGCCGCCGCACGCAGTATCACAACCTATCTGGAAAACGTTGAGACGGATATCGTTCTGAACACCTTGCCGTTTTCTTTCGATTATGGACTTTATCAGTTGCTGATGGTGTTTCTATTCGGTGGGACCCTGGTGCTGGAAAACTCCTTTACCTACCCCCGGGTTGTGCTGGAACGCCTCGCCGTCGAGGAGGTTACGGGCTTCCCCATCGTGCCGACCATGGTGGCCATGCTTCTTCAAATGCGGGATCTTGCCCGTTTCGATTTCAGATGCCTGCGCTATCTTACCAATACCGGGGCGGCGCTGCCGGTGGCTCACATCAGAAGCCTGCGGAAGATGCTGCCGCATGTCCGGATTTTCTCCATGTACGGACTGACCGAGTGCAAAAGGGTTTCCTATCTGCCCCCGGAAAAGCTGGATGAAAAACCCGATTCGGTTGGCATTCCCATCCCGAACAGTGAAGTTTTCGTTGTCGATGCCACAGGACGGGAGGTGGCGGCGAATGAAGTCGGCGAGCTTGTGGTTCGGGGGTCGCATGTAATGCAGGGCTATTGGAACGATCCCGTTGAGACAGCCAGGGTTTTTCGCCCCGGCAATCGGCATGGCGAGATTGTGCTGCATACCGGGGATCTGTTCCGTCGGGATGCGGAGGGCTACCTGTATTTTGTATCCCGCACGGACGATTTGATCAAAACCCGGGGAGAGAGGGTCAGCCCGAAGGAAATCGAAAATGCCCTGTGCGCTCTCGATGGCGTTGCGGAGGCGGCGGTTGTCGGGGTTCCCGATGAGGTGCTTGGCAAAGCCCTTAAGGCTTTTGTTGTTTGTGGGCGGCAGGCTCATCTGAGTGAGATGCAGGTGCAGGCATATTGCCATAAGACCCTGGAGCCATTCATGGTACCGAAATACGTGGAATTCGTGGAGGCGCTACCGAAAACCTCAAGCGGTAAAATCGACAGGAAAAGCCTGCATTGACGGCCGGAAGGAGGTGTCGGCATGGGCCAGGGCATCAAGACAGTCTGCAAAAGGGGGATGGATCTGATCTGTGTTCTGCCGGGATTGATTCTTTTGTCTCCCTTGCTGGCGGCTGTTGCCCTCGGGGTTTTGTGGAAAATCGGGCGTCCCGTGCTGTTTTGCCAGGCACGGCCCGGTCTCGGGGGCAAACCTTTCATGTTATACAAGTTTCGCACCATGACCGATGCCAGGGATGCCTCCGGGAAACTGCTGCCTGACGGTATGCGCCTTACGCCGCTGGGGATTTTTTTGCGCAATGCCAGCCTTGATGAACTCCCGACCCTGTTCAACGTTCTTAAAGGCGACATGAGCCTGGTCGGTCCGCGACCGTTGCTGATGCGATATTTGCCGTATTATACGCCACGGGAACACATGCGCCACGATGTCCGGCCCGGCATTACCGGCTGGGCCCAGGTAAACGGCCGCAACTACCTGCCCTGGGATGAACGGCTGGCGCTCGATGTCTGGTATGTCGATAACTGGTCCTTGTGGCTGGATCTGAAAATTCTAATCAAAACCTTTTTACAGGTGCTGCGACGCGAAGGCGTGTCGGCCGATCCCGACGCCGCGGAAACCGATCTTGACCGGGAGCGGTCCGCCCGGTGCAAAGAGGGACATTCCGATCCGGGTACAAAGGAGTGCAGATGACATTGCATGCAAAAGGTGCCTCGGGCATGGACGGCAGCTGGGTCATGCCGCCGTGGCCGGTGTTCGACGAAGAGGACATTGCCGCCGTTTCGCAGGTGTTGCGCTCCGGCAAGGTCAATTACTGGACCGGGACGGTCACCCGCCGGTTCGAAGCCGAGTTTGCCGAGCGGTTGGGGGTGCGTCACGCCATCGCTCTGGCCAACGGAACGGTAGCCCTGGAGCTTGCCCTGCATGCTCTCGGCATCGGTCCCGGCGATGAAGTCGTGACCACCTGCCGCACCTTCATCGCCTCGGCAAGCGCGGTGGTTGCACGCGGTGCCGTTCCGGTTCTTGCGGATGTCGATCCCGATAGCCAGAACATCACCGCGGAAACGATCGCCAGGGTTCTTACGCCGCGCACGCGTGCCATTATCGTCGTGCATCTGGCCGGCTGGCCTTGTGAGATGGAACCTGTCATGCAGTTGGCCCGATCTCACGGGCTGAAAGTGATTGAGGATTGTGCTCAGGCCCATGGCGCCACCTACCGTGGGCAGCCGGTGGGCAGCATCGGCGACATGGGCGCGTTTTCCTTCTGCCAGGATAAAATCATGACCACGGGTGGCGAAGGCGGTTTGCTGGTCACCAATGATGACACACTGTGGGCTAAGGCCTGGGCGTATAAAGACCACGGCAAAAGTTTTGCCGCCGTTACTGCCTGCCGTGGCGAACCGGGATTTCACTGGTTGCACGAATCCTTTGGCACCAATTGGCGCATGACCGAAATGCAGGCGGCGCTGGGTTGCCGGGCTTTGCGGAAACTGGACCAATGGCTGCAGACAAGGCAGCGCAACGCGCATATCCTCACCCGGACCCTGGCAGGCCTTCCGGCCTTGCGTCTGACTCCGCCGCCAGCGCATGTGGGGCATGCCTACTACAAGTATTATGCCTTTCTCCGGCCGCGGATGCTCAAGCCGGGCTGGACCCGGGAACGCCTTCTTTCCTGTTTGGAAGAGCGAGGTGTTCCTGGCCTGACGGGTGTATGCGGAGAGATCTATCTGGAAAAAGCTTTTACAAAAACCTGCCTTGGCCCGCCTGCGCCTCTGCCTGTTGCCCAGCGACTGCACCAAACCTCGCTTATGTTCCTGGTTCATCCAACGTTGCGGGAAGAAGACATGTTTATCATGGCAAACCGTATCGGTGAGATTTTGATGCAGGCCTCCAACGGCGACGCTGCTGCAGCAAGGCAGGTTTTGGATGGATGAAACTGGTTTTGCCGGCCACGATCCGTTGCGCATTTTCTTCAGTGACCGGATGGCCGCGCCGTTTGACAAAGCTCCGCCGTATGATATTTCTCTAAGTATGTAGATACTGAAAATATAAGCCTTCATTGATTTGGTATCGCGTCCTGGAATGACCGGGATGCGTGATCGGTTGCATGAAGGGGGTAGGGAGGCTTTTCAATCCTTCAGGAGGTAAAAAATGTTGAGCCTTCCTTTGCCATTTCAAAAAACCGGCGTCCGCAAGCTTCTGATTTTGCTCTTTCACATCGGAGCGATAGTCTTCTCTTTTGTAGATGCATTCGCGCTGCGATTCGATCTGAGGATACCTGCCGAATACTGGTCGGTGATCGTAACGCTGCTGCCCATTGTGGTACTCATCAAACTGCCTGTTTTCTGGCTCATGGGGCTTGCCGAGGGGTGGTGGCGCTACGTTTCCATGCCGGACCTGCTGCAGATTTTCAAAGCCAATATCGCGGCTTCTGTGGCTTTGGTCCTGTATGTGGTGTTTTTCCATTCCTATGAAGGCTTGCCCCGATCGGTCGTTCTTCTCGATTTTCTTCTGTGTTTTTCCATCATGATCGGTGTGCGGGTCGCGACCCGCATACTGCGCGAGCAGTTCGCGCTCAACTCCAAAGGCTATAACTCCAGGCACAAGTCGGTTCTGATCGTCGGTTCCGGGACTGTCGCCCAGACGATCGTTCGCGAGATCCGTGAAAATCCCAAGCTCGACAAAGCGGTGCTGGGGTATATCGACAACGATATCCGGCGTCAGGGGAAAGTCTTCTATGGCGTGCCGGTGATGGGCACCCAGGATGACCTCGAAAAGATCTGCACCCGTCACGGGGTCGATATGGTTGTGGTTGCCCAGTCTTCCGTGACACCCCGGGCTTTACGCGAGATCGCCACCTCCTGCAAGCGACACGGTATCGCTTGCAAAATACTGCCAACCCTCGGCGACATCATCGACGGCAGGGTTTCCATGGAACAATGCCGTTCCGTGTGCCTCGAAGATCTGCTCGGCCGATCCCCCATTCGCCTCGATGTGCGGGAAATCAACGCTTATCTGCATGGCAAGTCCATTCTGGTCACGGGCGCCGCGGGCAGTATCGGTAGCGAAATCTGCCAGCAGGTTGCAAATTTCGACCCGGCGCAGCTGATTCTTTTCGAAAATGCCGAAACCCCCTTGTTTCACCTCGAAAACGAATTGCGGGAAAAATTTCCCCGTCTTTCCCTGCTTCCCAGCCTCAGTGATATCCGGGATATGGAGAGAGTCTCAGCGGTTTTTTCCCGGTACAAACCCCAGGTCGTGTTTCATGCGGCGGCCTATAAGCATGTCCCGATGTCCGAGGTCAATCCGGTCGAAGTGGTTAAAAACAATGTGTTCGGAACCAGGAATATCGTCGATGCAAGTCTGGCGGGGGGCGTTGAACATTTCGTTCTGATTTCCACGGACAAAGCGGTCAATCCGACCAATATCATGGGGGCCACCAAGCGGGTTGCCGAACTCTACGTACAGAATCTGCCGCGTTCCGGGGAAACCAAAGCGGTTACCGTTCGGTTCGGCAATGTTCTGGGCAGTCATGGCAGCGTCATACCGACTTTCCGGGAGCAGATTCTCAGAGGTGGGCCGGTTACCGTAACTCATCCGGAAATTACCCGTTTCTTCATGACCATACCGGAGGCGGTACAGCTGGTTCTTCAGGCCGGGTGCATGGGGCAGGGGGGAGAGATTTTCCTTCTGGACATGGGTGATCCGGTCAAGATCGTCTGTCTGGCTGAAGAAATGATCCGGCTTTCGGGGCGCAAACCCTACGAGGAGATCGAAATTGTTTTCACCGGCCTGCGACCCGGGGAAAAACTCTATGAAGAACTGCTCATTTCCGGAGAGGGTGTCAAGGCGACCCGTCATGAAAAGATTCGTATTCTGGAGGCGGCATGTTTTTCGGAACAGTGGCTCAGAGACGAAACCGCCCTGCTGCTCCAGGCAACCCATGAGGCTGATGTCGAACGGGTGGTAGCCCTGCTCAAGGAATTGGTGCCCGAATATTGTAACCACAGTGCCACAGGGATACTGGATGAAGGGAACCCGTCGACAAGATCGGCGAACTTCAATCTGGCGGCGAGGAAAAATCCGGATTCGCCTGTATAAATCGATTGGACGTTTTCAGGAATTGTGAAGGGCTAGGGTCGGCGGCGCGGGTAATAGACTTTCCGACGGTTTTTGCTAGCATTTTAGCAGGTGTGTAATTCCTGACAGGCTTTGGAGGTTACAAAAGATCCGGGGTTTCCGGATGCAGACTGATGATGCAAAGGGGGATGCGATGATCGGTAGACGGATATTGGGAATGGCGTTTCTGATTGTGCTTGGCGGTCAGGCATGGGGTGCGGATATTGTCGCAACGGACGTGGAATCGCAGGAGATCGTCCCTCCCAGCATTTACAGCGAAGGCCCCTTCGAACAGGCAACCACCGCCGTCCGACTGGGCGATGTGCTCGGCGGCAAGGCTGGCTATATCCACCCTTATCTGTCCGTCGGCGGTTTTTATACCGACAATCTCTTCAATCGCGAATACGATCGCGAAGGGGACTTTATTACCCGCATCACCCCCGGCATCTGGGTCGTCCTGCCGAACAGCCGCTACCCTTTGATTCGTGTCAATACGCTTAATACGGCACCCGGCGGTCTTGAATTGAGCCGGTTCCGCAGCAAGGGAACCACCCGCCTGCAGGCCTATGGAAAATATCAGGCCGACATCCTTCTGCACGACAAATTCGATTCCGAAGATCAGGTCAATCAGCGCGCCGAGGCCTATGCCCGCTATAATTTCCGTGGCGGACTTTCCTTTGATGTGCTCGATATTTACGAACTTGACCATGATGCCTATGGTACCGGAACCAGTCGCGAACTGGATAAGTTCAAATCCAATCTCGTGACGGCCGGGGCAAGTTACGAAATTACGCCTAAAACCAGCATCGAAGCGGAATACGGTTTCTATACCTTGAGCTATGATGCCCAGCGAAACGCCTATCGCGAGCGGGAAGACCACAGTTTTGCAGGACGGTTTTTGTACAGGATACTGCCGAAAACCTCGGTTTTTGTCGAATACGACTACATTTCTCTCGATTACGACGAGAACATACTTTCCGACAGCGAGGAACACCAGGTGTATCTTGGCGCGCAATGGATGGCAACGCGAAAATCCCGTTTGCGCGCCCGCTTTGGCTACGGCCTGAAGGATTTTGACGATTCCGATACAGGCGAAGTCGACAATTTTCTTGCCGAAGTGCAATTGCGGCACAGGTTTACGCCAAAATCCTATATTGAATTCAATGCCACACGCCAGACCAATGAAACAGATATCGCTGAAACAGACTATACCTTGTCCCAGAAATATCAGGTTCGGTATTTTCAGAGAATTCTTCCGAAGCTGATGACAACCGCAAACATCTATTATATGCGAAACAGCTACCGAGGCGAGGGTGTTTCCGGGGATCGTCTCGATGAATACTATGGCGCAGGGCTTGACATGAAATATTCCTTGACGAATTGGCTTGCGCTCTCCGGGGGGTATACTTTTATAAAAAGGAACTCCAACAACATCGCTTATGATTATGATCGCAACAATGTTTATCTCAGCCTGATTTTCGCCCTTTGATACCTGCTATTGAACGGGGTTCACAGCGGAGGCCATTGATGATGAAACATCTCGTCTTTATGAGTAGTTTGCTGTTTACGCTTTTTCTGAGCTGCCTGACATTCGCGGCAGTCGAACAACTGGACTACCGGGTCGGAGAGGGCGATGTGCTCAAGGTTATGGTCTACGATAACCCCGATCTGGATACAACCGCCAGAGTGAGCGGAAAGGGGACCATCCTGTTTCCCCTTATCGGCGAACTGGATATCGAGGGGCTTACCGTGTCCCAGGTCTCCGCCAAAATAGCCCGAAAGCTGTCCGAGGGATACATCCTCTATCCCCAGGTCTCGGTTTTCGTCGAAGAGTTTCGCAGCAAAAGGGCCATCATCATGGGGGAGGTTCGGGCTCCGGGGTTGTACGAACTCAGCGGCGCGACCAGCCTGATGGAATTGATATCCAAGGCCGGAGGATTGACCGCCGACGCGGGCAGCGAGGTGAACATCAAACGAAAAAATCCGGACAATCCCGGACAGGATGACCTGATTGCGGTGGATCTCAAGACCCTGCTCGAGGAACAGGAAACCTCGCCGAATGTCCCAATCAAGGATGGTGACAGGGTTTTTGTTCCGCGCGCCGGGGTGTTTTATGTCACCGGTCAGGTTAACCGACCGGATGCCTATAAACTCGAGATGGGGACATCGGTTATCAAGGCCATCACCATGGCAGGTGGCTTCACTGAGTTGGCTGCCCAGAAAAGAGTCCGCCTGATCCGCAAGGTCGATGGTGTTGAGACCGTTATGGAGAAGGTTCCGATGCATACCGCTGTCATGCCGGAAGATGTCATTGTGGTTCCTGAGAGTTTTTTCTAGCCTGGTATCCATCCGGAAACTCCGGATGGATACAGCGTAGTTTTCATATGGGAAACGAGCAATTTTTCGTTGTGGCAAGGAAATCAAGGGATTGCGCGGAGGCGTACATCGGTACGCCGCACAAGCAAGCCTGCGGATTGACACCGCCACGGCGGAAAAGGGCCGGTTCCGGATGAAAACTAGTCTGGTTTCGGGCAGGTATTTAACCGGGTGCAATTCAACAAATACTACAGGAGGCAGAGAGTTGATATGCCTTTTCAAAAAACCGATCTTCACCTGCTTGATCTGATCGCAACGGTACGCAAGTACCGTCGCCTGGTGCTGTCTTTTTTCCTTGTCGTGTTTGGACTGGTGGTGCTGTTTACCTATGCGTCCACGCCTCTGTACGAAGGCGCCGCCAAAGTACTCATAGAAAAGGGCGAGGCTGATGAGCTGGCCGCGCGGGGCCGGAGCAGTTCCTTTGATCCCGTTTTTTACGAAACCCAATTGCAGCTGATCCGCAGCCGGGCTGTCGTGGAGCGGGTCGTGGACATGCTCAATCTGGAGAAGGATTACGAGCAGTATCTGGAGTCCGCCAGCAACAGACGCACCGTGCTGCAATTCGCCTGGCAGCTGCTTGGCGATATGACCGATGGTGTCCGCAAGATGCTTTTTCGCAAAGAAGACAGTCCCGCGGGAGAAAACGGACGCAAAGCCTCGATTGTTGAAAAGATCACCGAAAACCTGCTGGTACGGCCGGTTGAAGGGACCCGGCTGGTGACGATAAATTTTCTGTCCCCCAACCCCGAACTGGCCGCGCTGGTGGCCAACACCACGGCCAGGGCCTATATCGAGGAAACACTGCAGCTCAAGATGGATGCCACCCGTCGCAGCCTCGAGTGGATGGGCCGTAAAGCGGAGGATGAAGCACAAAAACTCAAGGCCGCCGAGCAGGCTTTGCAGGATTATATGAAAGCCAACGATATCGTGACGATGGAGGATCGCATTGCGGTTGTGCCGGAGCAACTCTCTGAAATCAACCTGCAATTGCTGCGGGCCGAGACCCGCCGCAAGGAGATGGAGATTCTGGTCAACAAAATCGGCAGAGCAGGAAGAAACTATCAGAAACTGGAAACCATTTCGGCCATCACCTCGGATCTGGCGCTGCAGAGCCTGCGGTCGCAGATTGTTGAAACCGAAAAGAGCATCATGGAGTTGTCCAACAAATTCGGTTCGAAGCACCCCCTCATGGTCAAGACAAGAGGTGATCTTCAGGTTCTGGAAAGAAAAAAACGCCAGGAGATCGACCGGATCATCGATTCGTTGCGAAACGAATACGAGCTTGCTCTTTCCAATGAGCAGACCCTTCGAAGCAAATTGACGGGAAGCAAATCGGAAGCCATTGGCCTGAATGAAAAGTTCATTCAATACGGGGCCCTGAAGAGGGTGGTCGATACCAACAGGCAGCTTTACGATGCCCTGATGCTGAAACTGAAGGAGCAGAGCATCACCGGGGAAACCAATCCCGTCAATCTCTGGATCGTGGAGCAGGCCGCCGTCCCCAAAATACCCTCCAAGCCATGGAAAAAAGGCAACCTTATCCTTGGCCTTGCTATCGGTCTTATCGGGGGTATTGTGCTGGCATTTCTGATCGATTATTTCGACAACACCATCAAGGATCCGGAACAGGCCGAAAGTATTCTGGGTCTGCCGATCCTGGGAGTCATGGCCAAGCGCCGCAATCTGAAATACGATGTAGAGGAAACCGTTCTGCGGGAGCCTCATTCGTCGTTTGCCGAAAGTTACCGGGGCTTGCGTACGGCGGTATTTCTCTCGTTTGCCGACCAGGCGCCACGACGCATTCTGCTGACCAGTGCCGGCGTCGGCGAGGGCAAGACCACTACCTCCGTCAATCTGGCCATAACCCTGGCCCAATCGGAAAAGCGGGTGCTCCTGGTCGATGGCGACTTGCGCAAGCCACGCATTCACCACGTTCTCAAGGTGCCCAATACCCGCGGTCTGAGCAATTATCTGGCCGGTGCCGTCGACGGACATATCGTGCAGAAAACCGCGATCAAAAACCTGTTTGTCATTACGGCCGGTCCGATTCCGCCAAATCCCTCCGAATTGCTGATTTCCAGCAAGCTGCCGGGACTGATCGATTCGATGAGCAGCGAATTCGATGTCATCGTTTGCGATTCGCCACCGGTGCTTCCGGTATCGGACGCCCGCCTTTTGTGCCGCCTGTTCGAAGGCGTCATCATGGTGGCGGCCGGTGGCAAGACCTCTTACGAATTTGCAGACCGGGCCCTGCGCATCCTCAAGGATTCCGGTGCCCGGGTTCTCGGTCTGGTGATCAACGCTCTTGAGATAGAAAAATCGTCCTATTATCACCACAGCTACTATCATCACTACGGCAGTGACAAAAAAGACAAGACTCCTGTGGCAGAACCGGGAAAATCTTCATGATCGATCTGCATTGTCACATTTTACCCTCCATGGACGACGGTGCATCGTCCATGGAGGAGTCTCTGGCCATGGCGCGCATCGCGGTCGCCGACGGAACCCGGACGATTGTCGCCACGCCACATGTAAAAAACGATATTCCATCCCCGCAACTTATCGAACGAAAAATCGCACTACTGACCGAATGCCTGCAACAGCATAACGTAACCCTCGATATTCTCCCTGGCGGGGATGTCTCTTCGGTGCTGCCCGTCGATATCGTATCTCTTTATACTCTCAACAGATCCCGTTACGTGTTGCTGGAGTACCCCCACAGCCATCTTCCGGCCAACGCGGAACAAACGATATTCGAGTGGCGGTTGGCTGGTTTGTGGCCCATTATCACGCATCCCGAGCGCAATCCCGGCATTCTCAAAAACCCTGAGGCGCTGACGCGCCTGGTGGAGGTCGGGGCCCTTGTGCAGGTCACCGCCGGCAGTCTTGCCGGGGGGTTTGGGGCGGACGCTCAGGCCTGCGCCTGTCATCTGGTATCATCGGGCCTGGTTCATATACTTGCCAGCGACGGGCATTCCTCCGGCCATCGGCTGCCACGGTTGTCCGAGGGACTGCGCATCGCCACCCAGCTGATTGGAAAAGCCGCTGCACTCAGGCTGGTTGAGGATAATCCTGCCGCAATTATTTCCGGAATGGTGGTGGATGTCTAGAATCATGAACTGGTTTTTGGTCGCGATCTGGTTGTTGAGCCTGTTTGGCGATGCTTTGCCCTGGACATGGCGATGGGCCGCCGTGGCGGTTTTTGTTTGCGTGTTTCTTGCCATGCGTTTGTGGCGTAACACGGAAAAGTTCTTTCGCCCGCCGGGGTTTGCCGCCCTTGCCGGCTGGCTGGCGTTGCTGCTGTTTCAGTGCCTGCCCCTGCCACCGGCAGTTCTTGGTTTTTTATCGCCGGGAAGTCACAGCCTCTACAGCGAAACCATCTGGGTGTTGCGGCCCGGCACATGGATGCCGCTGGCCGTTGCCGCTCAACCGGCTTTTTCCGGGATCATGCAATTCTGGGTATTGGCTTCGGTGTTCTGGCTGACGGCGCAGGCCGGGGCTGACCACATTGCGCTGGGCAAGCTTCTCAAACGCTTCGCAACAGGTGCTGGCGTGGTCGCCGTCCTTGTGATCTGTGCTCTGCCATTCAGGGTGCAAGGATGGAATGCGCTTCTGCCTCCGGGAATCGTGGTGGCTCTGGCAGCTGTCATGCCTCTGGTGTTGACCTGCCACTTGTATGTCAAACCTCAGCAGAACTATGGGAAATGGACCACACGCGTCATTCAGACCTTGCGGCATCCTGGCGGTCATCTTCCCGCTTACCTTTTGACCTTTGTGATTCTGATGGGCGGGGTGGTCCTGTTCTGTGGCGCTGTGCAGACCCGGATTGCGCTGGTCGGCGGGTTGCTGATCATGACAGTCATGCTCCTTGCCCGCCGGGGAAGCAGAAGCCGCAGCGGCGCGGCGGTCGTCATCACCCTCGTCATGCTGCTTGTCGTCGGCATAGGGACCTGGCAGATCGGCAGGGATCGCGGGGTTCAGGAGGTTCCCCCGGTTTCCGCCGGACTGGACCAAAAGGTTCTGGCCCGCGATTTTCTGCTTGCCGGGGCCGGCCCGGGCAATCTGCCGTCTCTGGTTGCCCGTTACACCCGCCTGAGGGAAGATCCCGGTGCCCCTCTGGAAGGCGGCAAAGGGCTTGTGCTGCTCAGCGCAGGGGGATTGGCCGGTACCGTCATGTCGCTGTGGTTCTGGATCATGGTACTGGTAACCGGAATTATCGGCTGGGCGGGCCGGCGCAATCACATGGCGCTATTTCTGTTGCCAGGGATATTGGCAGGTCTCATCGTCTGCTTTGCCTCCGGAATCGACACTTCCCAGCCCTTTGCCTCCTGGCCGGGCATGGCCGCCTATTTTCTGGCTGCCTTGTTGATAGGTATCGGATGTTTCAGCTCCACCGGTGAGCCGGGTTCCGCTATCGGCAATCTGCATTCCGTCGAACGCAGGGTCATGATGGCGTTCTGCATAATGATCGGTCTGGCCGGGTCGGTTTATGTGCTGGGGAAAGTGGTTGTTTCTTTTGGTCCGCCGATCGCGGATGATGGTAATGCCATCGAAGGGGCGGCGCCACAGTATCTTGCCGCCGGGGTTGATAAATATCTGCTTTTCGATCCCCTGGCGGATGCCAACTGGTACGCTGCCGGCAATTACATGGCTTCTCAAAGGATGGACGATCAGGCGCTGCGATATTACAAAAAGGCCCTGCGCCTCAACCCTCTTGCCGGAGATTCCATTTATCGTCTGGGAGTTTTCCTGTCCGGGCGTGGTCATGGTGACGAAGGAGCAGCACTCATGCAGGCCGGGTTGAAGAACGCTCCCCTGACCCTGTCACTGCGACGTGACCACCTGCTCTACATGCTGACCCGGGGGGAAAGGAAGGCGGGTCTGGAGGCCTTGTCGGAGTTGCTGCTTCTGGCGCCGGATCAAACGGGTTTCTGGTTGCGATATTTTGAAAGCCGGAAGATCGCCGTCCATAGATGGCTGGACTATCTGCCCCCGAGAGCGGAGGCTTACCGCCAATACGGGGACTATCTCATTGAGCGCGAGGAGAAACGTGCGGCAGAGGCCGTTTACAGGCGCGCCATCAGACATGCCGTTGCCGAACCGTGGGTTTCGACGGATATGTATCTGCATGTTGCCGGTTATTTCATCGGCCAGGAACGCTTCGAGCCTGCGCTGGAGGTGTTGCGCGCCGCCATGGAGGCGCACCCCGAGGATCTGACCCTGCTGGTTTCCGCGGCCGGCCTGTATGAGCGGATGGGAATTGTCTATCGTGCCCGTGAGCTGTATCGTAAAGCCTTGCTGCTCGATCCTGACAATTCAGAAGTGCGTTTGAGGCTGGATGCACTTTTCTGATCCGGCTGATCGCTTTATGCCGGCAAAGGTTTTGTGTTGCAGGCTCCGCGCATGTCTGTTACCCGGCTGTCGGCTTCAGGGTTGCGTCCTCGCTGGTCATGATAAAGGTGGGCTGGGCGTGAAAGGTTTCGTATTTGGGCCGCAATCTTTCCTGGTTGTAGTATCTGTCTATGATCACCACTTTTTTGCGGCTTGTGACTACCTCAATGGGGACGTTGGCGTAACAGCCATTCCGCAGGGCGACCAGGTGGCCCGTGCGGTTTTCCAAAATCAGGTCCAGTGCGAGATTGCCGTAGGCCATGGGAACGATGGAATCTATGGCGTCCGGGTTGCCGCAGCGGACCAGATACCCGAGGCGCTGATTGACCACATTGATGCGGTGGCCGTTGTTGAATTGAGGCGATAATTCCTTGAGTTGCAAGGCGACCTTGTCTCCGATTCCGCCCAGTTTGCGGTGCCCGTACTGATCCTTTTCCTGACTTTCAAAAGACATCCCCTGCTCATCGATGGTGGTCGCGCCTTCGGAAACCAGAACCACGGCGTAGGCACTCGGGTGCCGATTGCGGTCCGCTACCAGCAGTGCGGTCAAATGTTCCATGTCAAAGGGGCATTCCGGAATCACGCAGCGGTCCGCTGCTCCGGCCATGGTTGGGAGCATGGCGGTGAATCCCGCATAGCGACCGAACACTTCGATGACAAGCAAACGTTCGTGGGACCCGGCAGTGGTGCGTAATGTGTGGGTCAATTCTATGGTGCGGGTGACGCAGGTACTGAAACCTATGCAGTAATCGGTGCCCGGGACATCGTTGTCCATGGTTTTGGGAATGGCGACCACCGGCACTCCTTCGCGATGCAGACGTTCGGCATAGCTCAGGGTGTCGTCCCCTCCGATCGGAATCAGATAATCTATGCCGATATTCTCCAGGGCGCGCAAAACGTGAGGCGTGACATCATTTATCTGCTGACGGTAAGTTTGCTTCAGATGGTCGGGCAAAGCTGCTGCGGGCAGGCGGGCGGGCAGGGTTCTGGATGTATGCAGGAAGGTGCCGCCGGTTCGGCCTGCCCGATTGACCAGATCTTCTGTAAGAATCTGGACATGGTCACTGTTGTCCGCATCTTTTTCCGGAATGTAGTCTACCAGCCCCCCCCATCCGCGGCGAATACCGACAACCCGATAGCCCTCCCGCAGTGCGCGAAAGGTTACGGCCCTTATGGCCGGATTCAGGCCGGGGACGTCGCCGCCCCCGGTTAAAATACCGATGGTTCCGCGATATTTCATAAGTTGTTCTCCTGTCGGAATTCTCATCAATATCCAGCGAATTTATGCGAATGCCTCAAGCATGGTCCGGATATAATGCAATGGTCCTACGGAAACCAATTATAGCGAAACTCCTGCACCCCGCAAAAAAACGGCCTGCGAAAAAAATCCGCAGGCCGTTTTTTTGCGGGGTTGAGTGATCAACGCAGGCCGACATCCCAGGCAACGGACAGACCCGGTTGTGCAAAAGTTCCACTGATGAAGCCGTGATTGTAGCGCGTGGCGGGTGCCCTGTGGACAACGGATCTGTGGTGGCCTCCGGAGCGTTTGACACAATAATTGCTTGCGCGATTGTGCCTGGCACGGTAGATATTGCGATGCGCCTCTTGCTTCATGCGTTGCAGGTTGCGGCGCTCCCACTGATTCACATGGCCGTCAGACCGCGCCTGGTGGCTGAACCGCCGGATATGACGCTGCTCCTGGCGTAGACGCGCAAGCTCGGGGCGGGTGATTTCACCTGATTTTACCCCCTGGGCAATTCTTTTCTGGAAATGCGCACCTTGCAGGCCGACGCGGTCTGCCGACCAGGCCGGTGCCGCCATCAGACAAAACATACCGAGAGCGAAGAAACTCAAAGATCCAAAAACTTTTCGATTCATGATTTATTCTCCTTTGTGGTGAAGTTGTCGTTTCAGCCATTCAGACGAATCGGCTTCGCCATGGTTTACCGCTATGGCGAATTTTTCCATGTCGATAGGGCCTATGGCGTTTCCATCACTGGCGTGAACGCGTGAATGGAACATGGTAATCAGCGAGAGCGTTTCGAAGGCCAGTGCGTTAAGAACGCGCGAACTTTCATTCAGTGTTGCCAAAAATCAGGTGATTTGATATGGTTCGTCAATTGTGCGGTAAAACTGAAGGTCGTAACCTCCGGACATCATGATGAGGATTCAGTCTGTGAAAAAAATCATTATTGACGAGGAATTTTGCAAGGGGTGCGGACTCTGTGTCGAAGTCTGCCCGAAAAAATTGCTGAAAATCGGCAGCAAACTCAATAAACAGGGTTATCCTCTGGTGGAAATAGACGAATGTGATCAGGACAAATGTCTATCCTGCGCCTTGTGTGCGCGGGTCTGCCCGGATGTAGCGATCACCGTGCTTAAAACCTCTGACAAATAGCATTTCGGCCCTGTGCGGTTTGTACCCGGAAAGAAATGTTTTTTAGTACCCAGGTTTATCGCAGCCAGGAGGTTGTTTTGAAAAAACGTTTATTTGTAAAAGGCAATGAAGCGATCGCCATGGGAGCGCTCGAGGCCGGTTGTCGATTTTATTTCGGCTATCCGATTACCCCTCAGAATGATATTCCGGAATATATGGCGCGAGAAATGCCGAAGATTGGCGGAACCTTCATCCAGGCTGAAAGCGAAGTGGCGGCTATCAATATGGTGCTCGGCGCCGGGGCGGCCGGCGGTCGGGTCATGACGTCCTCTTCCGGGCCCGGCATTTCGCTTAAGGCCGAGGGCATGTCTTTCATGGCCGGTTCCGAGGTTCCCGCGGTAATCGTCAACATCCAGCGTCCCGGCCCCGGTCTGGGCGGCATCGATGTCTCGCAAGGCGACTATTTTCAGGCGGTCAAAGGTGCCGGGCATGGCGGATATCATCTCATAGTACTGGCGCCGCACTCTGTTCAGGAGCTTTACGATCTGACCATGCTGGCCTTCGATCTGGCGGATTGCTACCGGATTCCCGCTCTGATTCTGGGTGACGCCATGCTGGGGCAGATGAAAGAGGCTTTGCTGCCGCATGCCTATCAGCGCCCGGCGGATCTCGCGGCCAAGGATTGGGCGGTTACCGGAAAGCGCGGAAGGACCAAAGGCAATACCATCAAGTCCCTTTATCTTGGTGACGGTGAGCTCGAAGCCCACAATTGGCACCTTCATGCCAAGTACGACTTGCTCAAAGCGCGCGAAATCCGCTGTGAAACCGCCGGACTGGAGGACGCCGAGCTTATCCTGACCGCTTTCGGCGGCGCGGCGCGCATTGTGAAGACGGCTGTCGCAATGGCCCGCAAGCAAGGACTCAGGGTTGGTCTGATCCGCCCGATCACACTGTTTCCATTTCCGGCTGGCGTTTATCGTGAAGCGACCGGTCGTACTCCCAAAGTGCTTTGCGTGGAGCTGAATAACGGGCAGATGGTCGAAGACGTACGGCTGTCATCCGATCCGCGGGCCGACGTAAGGTTTTATGGTCGTCCCGGGGGGACCGGTTCGTTGCCCAATCCCGAGGAAATTTTCGAACAGATCTGCAAGCATTATAAGGACTGATCATGGCTGATAAGATTCAGACGGTATTTCAACGTCCTTCGTCATTGAAAGAGGTGCCTACCCACTATTGTGCCGGTTGCCATCATGGCACCGTGCATCGACTGGTGGCCGAAGCTATCGATCTGCTCGACGTACAGCAGCGTACCATCGGTATCGGGTCAGTCGGTTGCAGCGTTCTGCTGTACGAGTATTTTGATATTGATGTGGTCGAGGCACCCCATGGACGCGCGCCTGCCGTTGGCACCGGCGTCAAACGTGTGCATCCTGACAGTGTCGTTTTTACCTACCAGGGTGACGGCGACCTTGCTGCCATCGGCACCGCCGAAATCATTCACGCGGCCAACCGCGGCGAGTTGATCACCGTTATTTTTCTCAATAACACCACCTACGGGATGACCGGAGGCCAGATGGCACCAACGACTTTGCCTGGCCAGGTTACCACAACTTCTCCGTATGGACGCAGCCTGTCCGTGGAGGGCCATCCCATCCGCATGGCGGAATTGCTCGCCATGCTTGGCGGTACGGGGTTCTCCGCCAGGGTGGCCGTGGATACCCCCAGGCACGTCATGGAAGCTGGCCGTACGATCCTCAAGGCCTTTGAAATGCAGGTCAAAAAGCAGGGGTTTGCTTTTGTGGAGGTTCTGGGAGCCTGTCCTACCAACTGGGGGATGACACCCATCGCGGCCAATGCCCGTGTTGGCGGCGAAATGATGGACTTTTTCCCCCTGGGAGTCTACAAGGACATTACAGCCGGCGGATAGGGCCGGTGACCCGATGTTGTTTCCCTTATCAGTGCTGGAAATGGATGTTACCCAATGAACGATAACGTTTTTATGGCCGGATACGGCGGGCAGGGCATCCTGCTGATCGGCAACCTGCTGGCGTACGGGGCTATTCTCGAAAACAACAATGCCACCTACTTCCCCGCCTACGGTCCGGAAAAACGGGGTGGAGCGGCAACCTGCACCGTGATTGTCTCCGATTCCGAAATCGGCTCTCCGGTTATCGGTCACCCTTGTTCGGCGTTGCTTTTCAACCAGCTTGCCATGGACAAATATTTCGACCGTATCGCTCCGGGCGGGCTGTGCATTTACAACGCGTCGCTGGTTGAGAAGGTGCCGGAACATCGTCCGGAGGTGCGCCTGCTGGCGGTTCCCGCCAATGAACTGGCCGCCGAGGTCGGTAACGCGCGTCTGGTCAACATGATTATTCTTGGCGCATACGCTTACTTGTCCAAAGTTGTCTCCCTTGACAGCCTGAAAGAGGGCCTTGAATACATTCTTCCCGAACGTAACAGGCGGTTCATTCCGGCCAACATCGAAGCTCTGGATCGGGGGGCAGAATTTGCCCGCAAGGTGCAACAGACCGCTGGTAAGCAGGGCGGTTTCTGAACCCATCCGGATGGGTGATAGATGACACGTGTTGAATTTGTTAAAATTCTGCGTCCGGAAAAAGCCAGACACATTTGCGAGTTGGTCGAGGGATTCTATTCGCTTGGCAAACGGGTGCTGGTAATGGTATGCGACGCCAATCAGGGGGTAACCCTGGATCGTTTCATGTGGACCTGGAAAAAAGGGTCGTTCATCCCCCATGTATATGACAACGGCGCCGTCGATTGTCTTGACGAACCAGTCATTATTACGGTAGAAGAGCGCAATCCGAACGGCGCCAAAATTCTGATCATGTGCAGGGGCTGTTCGCAGCAATTCGTGAGACAGTTCGACCTCGCCATCGATTTTGCCGAAGCGTATGATCCTCAGCTTCTGCAGTCCGCGCGTCGCAGGTTTGCTGCTTTTCGGGAGGCCGGATTTGAGGTTGCCATGCGTTAATGGCGGCGGTTCGCAAAGCATCGTGCGGCTGGACCGTGCGATCGTTGTGGAGCAGGAAGTGGCCCTGCCGCCTGAAGCGGTCAGGGCCTTGTCCTTTTGGCGTGCCCGCCCCGGCAGTATCCTGACCGTTGTCGATGGCCAGAATGCCCGGTTTCGTGCGCGGTTGCTGGAAAATAACCGCGTTTTTCCTTTTCAGTCAATGGCAGACCGTACCCGGCCCGTCGTGCCGTTGACCCTATACCAGGCCCTTCCCGAAAAAGAGCGATTCGAGCTGGTGCTTCAGAAATGTGTGGAGTTGGGGGTGCGGCGCATTGTTCCTTACGTTTCAGCGCGGTCCACAACGTTGCAACAACGGGATTCCCGGCAGCGCAAATCCCATCGCTGGCCGGACATCGTGCTGAAAGCCGCCAGACAGTGCCGTCGCGCCGATATCCCACAGCTGGGACCGGTAATGACCTTTGATCAGGTTCTGGCTGAAACGGCCCTGTGGGATGTGGCGGTAATGCTTTATGAGGGTGAGACGGCGGCAAGTCTGCGGAATGTCATACTGCAGCCGGACATCGCCAACGCGGCTTTGCTGATAGGACCTGAGGGCGGCTTTACCCGGCAAGAGGTCAATCAGGCCCGGCATTTATCCGTGTTGCCTGTGAGCCTGGGACCGCTTATTCTGCGCACCGAGACCGCTGCTATTGCCGGCACGGCCGTCATGCAATGGATACTGGGAGCGCTCGAGTGAACAGCTTGAAGCTGATATTTTTGAAATCGCTACATAAAAAGGATGTCGATGAAATCTGAAAATGTTGCGGTGGTGCTTGTAGAACCCCAGGGGCCGTTGAACATCGGCTCCGTATGTCGCGCCATGATGAATTTCGGTTTTTCCGATTTACGACTGGTGAACCCGGTTGCGGATCACTTGTGTGACGATGCGCGCAGGATGGCGGTCAAGGCCTCTGCGCTTCTCGAAGGCGCCCGGATCTTTTCCGACTTGCAATCGGCTTTGTCGGATTGCCGTCTGGCGATGGGGACGACCCGTCGTTTTGGCAAGTATCGCGAAGACTTTCTGCACCCCGACGATGCCGCCAAAGAGTTTGCCTCTGTCACCTTCAGCGGACGGGTGGCCTGGGTTTTCGGGCGGGAAGACAAGGGGCTCGAGACCGCTGAACTCGACCTTTGTCAGCGTTTTGTGACCATCCCCACCGATGATGCCTGCCCGTCGATGAATCTGGCCCAGTCGGTATCGATCTGTTTATACGAAACAGCACGGGCCCGTGCCCGGGCTATCGGAAAAACAGGCGGAAGAAAGACGTTTTCCTCTCTGGAGGTCGTAGAGGGCATGTTTCAGCACATGCGTTCGACCTTGACCGATATCGGGTTTCTGGATCCCCAGAACCCGGACCATATCCTGCGCAGTTTTCGCAGGATTTTCGGCAGAGCCGGACTCAACGACCGGGAGGTGCGCATTTTGCGCGGGCTTTGGAGCCGTCTCGATTGGCTGAACAACCAACGCAGGGATCACTAGAAATGCCGAACCCGGATGTGATCGAAGATCTTTATATCGAGGCTGTTGCCTACGGAGGCAATGGCATCGGTCATTATTGCGGCAAGGTTGTTTTCGTGCCTTTTGTTGCTCCGGGCGACCATGTGCGATGCCGGATCGTTCAGCAAAAAAAACGCTACAGCGAAGCCACTGTGGAAGAAATCATCTCTTCCTCCACCAGGCGCATCAAACCAGCGTGCCCGGTGTTCGGCCTGTGTGGCGGATGTCAGTGGCAGCATCTCGATTACCAGGAGCAGTGTGTCTGGAAAGAACGGATATTCAGGGACTTTGTGGTACGTAAACTGGGCGCCGATCCAGGGGTCGTGCTGCCGATCATGCCCTCCTGCCATCAGTGGGAATATCGCAGTCGGGTGCAGTTCAAATGTCTGAATACGCCGGCAGGCTTGCAGGTGGGTTTTTATCGACGGGGCAGCCACTTTGTGGTTCCGGTTTCACATTGTCCCGTCATTCACCCCGCCTTGAACCGGGCCCGGGAACTGTTTCGTGCCTGGATAGATAAAACCCCCTGGGCAGGGCAGGTGCCCCAGATCGATCTGGCCGTGGATTATGGCGGCCGTGTGCGGGCCGTGGTGCATTGTCTGTCTGGCGATCTCGATGCGTTGAGCCGTCATCTCAAACCCCTTGCCGAGGAAGCGGATTTTGCGCTGTTTGTTCAATCGGGCCGCAAGGAAAATCTGCTGCATGTGTGCGGACCCATGGAATTGATTATTGAGGTGGATACGCCCGTGTTGCGTCTTGGTTACGGCCCAGGCGGTTTTGCCCAGATCAATCTGTCTCAAAATCGTGCGATGGTCCGTGAGGTAATCGCAACCTTGATATCCAATCCTCCCGGAAGGGTGCTGGATCTATTTTGCGGCATGGGCAACTTCAGTCTGCCCGTGGCCAGGCTTGCGCAGCAGGTGATCGGAGTCGAGTCTTATCGACAGAGCATCGAAATGGCACGGCTCAACGCGCGCCTCAACAATATCGATAACGCCCTCTTTTTTGTCGGTGAATCGTTTGGGGCAGCACCCCTTTACGCCGCGGAGGGCGCCATTGATCTGGTGATACTCGACCCTCCGCGCAGTGGCGCTTACGATGTTGCCAGAGAGTTGGCCCAGGTGCGGCCGGAACGAATTCTTTACGTCTCCTGCGATCCGCCGACCCTGTCGCGGGATTTACAGCCGCTGCTGCACAATGGCTATCGGCTGGTCTGGTCCCGACCGTACGATCTGTTTCCCCACACCCATCATATCGAGAGCATAACCCTGCTGGAGAAAGTTCCGGGGGAGGTCCGGGGAGTAACCAAATATTAATTTTTCACTTGCTTTATTCGGTACTTCGTGATAATAGTGCTCTGTCAATTTAGTTCACTGCTGAAAAAGTGGGCCCTTCGCTCACTTTTTTTATTTTAAGTGCCGAAAGTCTGTGTGCGATGAAACAAGAAGCTGTTGTGGAAAAAATTCGAGCGCTGGTTCTTCCCGTACTGGAAGCCAAGGGGCGCGAATTGGTGGATGTTGAATATAGCAGGGAAGGTCAGGGCTGGGTCCTGCGTCTTTATATCGATGAACCTGGCGGGGTAACCCTTGACAGTTGTGTAGAGGTCAGTCGGGAAGTCAGCGTGCTGCTTGAAGTCGAAGACCCCATTGAAACGGCCTATAACCTTGAAGTTTCGTCGCCGGGGCTGGATCGTCCACTGACCCGGCCCGCCGATTACGACCGCTTTGCGGGTCGCCTTGTGCGGGTCAAGAGTCGCGTTCCCATGGAATTGGACGACAAGGGGCGCGGTCGTAAAACCTTTGTCGGTATCCTTGTCGGGCTTCGTGACGGCAACGTTGTTATCGACCTTGAAGATAAAAAGGGGTATCGGGTGGAAATTCCGCTCGAGGATGTGGCAAAGGCCAATCTGGAAATAAAATTCTGATCAAACGCGCAGGCGTTCATCGCATAGGTCCGCCATCGTACGACGGTGGACGCAAAAAACGTCGAGGGGGAACTGGATGTTGGTGAATCTTAACCATATCATTGAGCAGGTCGTCAAGGAGAAGGGGATCGATCGGAGTGTGCTGGTTGAAGCTCTCGAATCCGCCGTGCTGTCGGCTGCCAATAAGAAATATCGCAATACCCGGGATCTTGAGGCGCACTACAACGATGACTTGGGTGAGGTCGAGCTTTTCGAGTTTGTAACGGTTGTGGATGAGGTTGTCGATTCCTATAAGGAGATCGATCTCGAAGAAGCCCGCGAAATCGACGAAGAGGTCGAAGTTGGCGACTCCCTCGGCATGAAAATCGAGAGCGGCAACTTCAGTCGCATCGCCGCCCAGACAGCCAAGCAGGTTATTATCCAGAAGGTCCGTGAGGCCGAACGGGAGAAGATCTACAACGAGTTCAAGGATCGTGTCGGCGAATTGGTCAATGGCATCGTGCGACGTTACGAGCGTGGTGACCTGATTGTCGATCTCGGGCTGGCCGAGGGTCTGCTGCCACATCGTGAGCAGGTGCCTCGTGAAAACTACCGGCAGGGAGATCGTGCACGGGTTCTTATTTCGGAGGTGAAGATTTCCACCAAGGGGCCGCAGATTATTCTCTCCCGCACCCACCCGGGCCTGGTGGCTGCCCTGTTCCAGTTCGAGGTGCCGGAAATCGCCGAAGGCATCGTTGAGATCAAGGCGGTGGCTCGCGAGGCCGGCAGCCGCACCAAAATAGCGGTCGCTTCTTATGATCCGGATGTTGATCCGGTCGGTGCCTGCGTCGGCATGCGTGGATCCCGTGTGCAGAATGTTGTTTCGGAACTTCGCGGCGAGAAAATCGATATCGTGCCATGGTCTCCGGATGTCGGACGCTTTGTCTGTGCTTCGCTGGCTCCCGCCGAAGTCACCAGGATCTACCTTGATAATGATGAGCAGGCGCTTGAAGTCATTGTTCCCGATGATCAGCTTTCGCTGGCCATTGGCAAGAAGGGCCAGAACGTGCGACTGGCGGCCAGGCTGACCGGCTGGAATATCGATATCAAGAGCGAGACCAGGGCTGCTGAAGCGGCCAAGGAATCTCTTGAACAGGGCGCTGCGGCAGGCGGTGACGATGCGGCGGCGGAAGCGTCCGGACAAACGGTTGTCGATCCGGATGTTGCCGGCCCTGAAGATGCTCATGCGGCTGTTGAAGAGTCCGTGGAAACAGGCGAAACGAATGAAGAAGGCCCGGCCGACGATTCGGCGATCTGATTCAAAGAGCGGCGCAAGGCACACACCGCAGCGGACCTGCGCTGCTTGCAGGAAGTCCCTTGACCAGGGCTTTTTGGTGCGGTATGTTCTGAGCCCGCAAGGTAATATTGTTGTGGATTACCGCAAAAAATTGCCGGGGCGTGGCGTTTACACCTGCCTGGATTTTGCGTGCCTGGAGATGGCGGTAAAAAAGGGGCAGCTTGCTCGTGCCTTGCGCACAGGCGGTACGTTTTCAGCGGATGCGCTGTGGCGGGAACTGTGCGGTCAGATCCGATCCAGGGCATTCAGTCTGCTGGGGATGGCTCGCAAAGCGGGGCAGATCGTGTCGGGAACACAGCAGGTTCTGTGTGAACTGCAGGCCGGCAGGGATATAGCCTTGCTGGTTTTAGCGGAGGATCTTTCGCCTGCCATGGCAGCGAAAGTTCAGAATGCGGCAAATCGCAACGCGGTTCCCTGCTTTGTGTTTTCCGCCAAGGATCAGATAGGGCATTTGCTTGGAAAGTCGGAACGCGGTGTTGTCGCGTTCAGGAGCGGACCCTTGGCAGGCGCCATCAGGGAAGAGTTGGAACGGTTGAAAAAATTCGCGGGGGAGTTTAATGGGTAAAAAATTACGAGTATATGAATTAGCGCAAAAAATGGGGCTGGATAACAAAGTTGTGCTCGAAAAGCTGCACGAAGCCGGTATCGAGGTCAAAAGCCACATGAGCGTGCTTGACGAAGAGGATGTTGAAAAGATCGAAGGTGCGCCCGCCAAGGTGGAAGAAGTTGAAGAACGGCGCATCACTGCTGGCGTTATCCGCCGTCGACGGAAAGAAGTCCCCGAAGAAGAAACGGCGGCACCCCCCGCATCCGCCGAAGAGCAGCCTCAGGCGCAGACTGTTGTTGAGGAATCCGCCCCCGCCGCAGGTATCAAGCCCGCTGCCTCCAAGCCCGAGACTCCCGTTGCATCGGTGCCCGAACCGATATCCGCGGATAAACAGGATTCAGGGCCGAGCGAGCCGCTGGTTGAAGAACAGGTTTCCGAGCCAGCAAAAGTTGTCAAAGAAGCGGCACCAGTCGCTGAACAGGAAGGTTCCGGCAAGCAGACTGCCGAGTCACCTGCCGCAGCTTCCGAGGCGGGGCCGGTAAAACGCGAGCCCGAAGTATCCAAAACGGCTGATAAGACAGAAGGGCAGCCCGAAATGGCTGAAACTCCGGTGACCAAGGATAAAACTAAAGTGGAAAAAGTCACAGCCAACCGTGCAAAGATACTCGGTCGCGTCGAACTTTCAACTTTGTCACCGCCGCCCAGGAGACAGGAGCGTGGAGAGCGGCCTGAACGGGGCAAGCCCGAGAAGGCCCGGCCTGATCGTGCCAGGCCCGCGCGTCCTGCACCGGCTGGCGCCGCTCGGGGTAAAGAAGTCGCGCCCCAGATTGTCGTGCCTTTCGATGGTGGCCCGGCCCCCGACAAGGAAGTTCGTGGGGGGAAAAAGGGTAAAAAATCCAAAAGTGGTGGCTACGACAAGGATAAAGAGGTTGCGGACGGCGGCAAGGGGCGCCGCGGGCGCCGTGAGGTTTACGAGCCGGACCCCGACGATCGGCGAACACGTCGGGGCAAAAAGAGCCCCAAAGTACAGAAAAAAACGGAAGTTACCCTTTCCAAAGCCATCAAGCGCATTATTCGCATCAGCGATGTCATCACTGTCGGTGAGTTGGCCAAGCGTATGGGGGTTAAAAGCAAGGACCTCATTACCGAACTTATGCGCCAGGGGCAGATGGTCACCATAAATCATCCCCTCGATTACGAAACCGCTGCCATATTGGCATCCGAATTCAACTATGAAGTTGAGAACGTGGCTTTTGATGAAGAACACGTGCTGACTGATGATGCCGTCATAACCGATGAAAGCGGCAGTGATGAAGGTGCCATTCCACGTCCGCCTGTGGTTACCATCATGGGGCACGTCGATCATGGCAAGACAAGCCTTCTTGACGCCATTCGTGCCACGAATGTCACCTCTGGTGAGGCTGGCGGTATAACCCAGCACATCGGCGCATACGATGTCACCGTGAATGGCAGAAAGATCACCTTTCTGGACACCCCGGGTCACGAGGCGTTTACCTCGATGCGGGCGCGGGGCGCCAAGGTTACCGATATCGTGGTGCTTGTGGTTGCCGCCGACGATGGTGTTATGCCCCAAACCAAGGAAGCCATCAATCACTCCAAGGCGGCCGGCGTTCCGATCATTGTCGCCATCAACAAGATGGACAAGCCCGACGCCAATCCTGATCGTGTCAAGCAGGAACTGACCGAATTCGAAATGGTCCCCGAGGATTGGGGCGGTGATACTATTTTTGTCGAGGTTTCGGCAAAAACCACAGCTAACCTCGACAGCCTTCTCGAAATGATTCTTCTGCAGGCGGAAGTTCTGGAGCTGAAGGCAAACCCCCACAAGCGCGCCAAAGGCGCCATCGTCGAAGCCCGTCTGGACCGGGGCCGTGGCCCTGTCGCGACGGTTCTGGTGGAAGAAGGTACGCTGCGCATTGGCGACCCCATCGTGTCCGGACTGCACTATGGGCGGGTTCGTACCATGACCAATGACCGCGGCGACCGATTGGAAGAGGCCGGACCGTCCTGCCCGGTCGAAGTTACCGGCCTGTCGGGCACGCCGGTTGCCGGAGATACCTTCCACGCCGTAGAGAGCGAAAAAGTGGCCAAGGACGTCGCTACCCACCGTCAGCGCAAAATCCGGGAGCAGGAATTGGCCACTACCAGCAAAATCTCCCTGGAGCAGCTCTATGCGCGCTTGCAGCAGGGTGAAGTGCAGGAACTCAAGGTTATCATCAAGGCCGACGTGCAGGGTTCCGTGGAGGCGGTTCGCGACTCTCTGCTGAAATTGTCCACCGATGCCTGCCGCCTGGTTGTTATCCATACGGCGGTCGGCGGCATTAACGAGAGCGACGTTTCACTCGCCTCCGCTTCCGATGCCATCATCCTCGGTTTCAATGTGCGTGCGGAGGCGAAGGCTGCTGCCTTTGCCGAAGAAGAAGGTGTCGACATCCGTTTCTACAATGTCATCTACGATGCGGTTAACGACATTCGCGATGCCATGGAAGGTCTGCTGGCGCCCACTCTGCGTGAAAAAGCCCTCGGCAAGGTCGAGGTTCGCGAGACATTCCACGTATCCAAAGTGGGTACCATCGCAGGTTGTTACGTCACCGACGGCAAGGTGCTGCGCAATTCCCAGGTGCGACTGATTCGCGATCATGTGGTGATCTGGGAAGGTAAGCTGGCTTCGCTCAAGCGATTCAAGGACGATGCCCGCGAAGTTCAAAGCGGTTACGAGTGCGGCTTGAGCCTTGAAAATTACAACGACGTCAAGGTCGGGGACATCATCGAAGTGTTTGAAATGGAAGAAGTCAAGACCTCCCTCTGATAGAGGCAAGCGGCATGGTCGTCGGTGTCCTGAGAGTCGAGTTGCACATCCATGGTCCACAAAGCCTGAAACAGAAACGCTCTATCGTCAAAAGCCTGCTTGGTCGCTGTCGATCGCGCTTTCCTGTGAGTTGCGCTGAAGTGGACCATCACGAACTCTGGCAGCGAACGACTCTCGGTTGCGTCGTGGTTGAACAGGATGAAGCCGCTGCAGACAGGATTTTGCAGAAGGTTGTTGCCGAGCTTGAGCATTGCGCTGTTGCCGACCTGTGTCGGCAGGATATCGAATTCATTCATTATAGGTAGAGAATTGGAACACCCGAGACCCCATCGCGTTGGCGAGCAACTGCAAAAAGAGATTTCGGCCCTGCTGCTCAATGGGCTGAAAGATCCCCGTGTCGGCTTCGTGACCATCACCGCCGTCGATGTGACACCGGATATGCATCTGGCGCGGGTTTTCTACACCGTCTACGGCACCGACAAGCAAATTGCCGATACCCAGGCCGGCCTCAAAAGCGCCGTACCTTTTCTGCGGCGTGAACTCGGCCGCCGGATGCGCATGCGGTACGTACCCGATCTGGTTTTTGAATTCGACAAATCGCTTGAATACGGCAATCGCATAGACAATCTGTTGCGCACCATCAGCGAGGAACAGTCCAGCGATGATTGACGCCATTCTTCGGGCTATCGGACAGGGGCGGACGTTTCTGGTCGCCTCCCACGCTCATCCCGATGGAGACGCGGTCGGATCAACCCTCGGACTGGTGAATTGTCTTCGTGATCTCGGCAGGGAGGCGGTGGCTTTTAACCTCGATAACGTTCCTGCCAACTTTGCTTTTTTGCCTGGAGCACAAAGCTTGCTGTGCAGACCGGAAGACCTTGGCCGGTACGATGTGGGATTCGTTCTCGATTCCGGTGAACTGTCACGGGCCGGAAGTTTTCTCCCTCTGCATTGCCGGCAGGTGATCAGTATCGACCACCATCCATGCTCCGAGCGTTTTGGCGATATCAATTATGTCGATGAACAGGCCTGCGCCACCGGTGCTCTTGTTTATCGCATTATTCACGCGGCCGGGTTTCCGGTGTCCGCGGACGTTGCTCTGTGTCTTTACACCGCCATATTGTCCGATACCGGTTCTTTCCGCTATTCCAACGCCAATCCCGAAGCTTTTCAGATCGCGTCATCGCTGGTGGCCTGCGGGATTTCGCCCTGGTATGTGGCGGAGAACCTTTACGAAAGTCGTCCGGCTGAGCAACTCAGGTTGCTTGCCATTGTTCTGGAAACCCTTGCATTTTCCCCTTGCGGACGGTTTGGATCGGTGTGTGTGACTCGCGATATGCTGCTATCCGCGGGCGCAAAACCTGAAGACACCGATGGCCTTATCAACTATCCCCGTTCGGTTCGCGGGGTCGAGGTGGCTTTGTGTTTCCGCCAGACTGATGATAACCGGTTCAAGGTCAGTTTTCGGTCAAAAGGCAAGGTTGATGTCGGTGCATTGGCTCGAGGTCTCGGTGGCGGCGGGCATCATAATGCTGCCGGTGCTACCGTCGATGGGGACATCGGTCAGGTAAAGTGCCAGGTTTTCGCGCGTCTCAACGAACTTCTCCCGCTTTCCTGATGAAAGGTCTACTGATAATCGATAAGCCGCAGGGAATGAGCTCTCATGCGGTGGTTGGAAAGGTGCGCCGGCTTTTCGGTCTTCGCAAGGTCGGGCATGCCGGAACCCTTGATCCTCTCGCCACCGGTGTGCTTGTGGTGGCCCTCGGACAAGGCACCAGAATCCTTCAATTTCTTCTCGAGGAAAACAAAACCTACCGCGCCACACTCAAACTTGGAGCCGTGACCGATACCCAGGATAGCGAAGGAATGGTCTTGTCCGAGGCCGAATGGTCCCATCTGGGAGAAGCCGAGATTGCCGCTGCATGTCAAGCCATGGTCGGCACCCTGGAACAGGTGCCTCCCATGTACTCGGCCATCAAACAGGGTGGTGTTCCGCTCTACAAGTTGGCCCGGAAAGGCATGGAAGTCGAACGGCAACCCCGATTGGTGACGATTTTCAGCCTTGGTCTGGTTTCGATCAGTCCGCCGGATGTCACCTTCGAGGTACACTGTTCCAAAGGCACCTACGTGCGCACCCTTTGTCACGATATCGGGACCAAACTCGGCTGTGGCGCCTACCTGACAGCTCTGCGGCGCTTGACAAGCGGGGCCTTCAACGAAACCGAAGCCGTGAGCCTTGATACGATAGAACAGACCGCTCCGCAGGAGCGAGGGCGATTTCTGTTGTCGCTTGGCGATGCACTCAGGGGCTATGCCGCGGTTTTTCTTCGGGAGGAGGGCGTGCGAAAATTGCGCTATGGCATCCCGCCCACGCTGGACATGGTGGAAAAAAACGTCGAAATTGAAGAAGGCACCATTGTGCAGTTGCTCGGTCCTCTCGGGCCCATGGGCATGGCGCGCTTTGCTCCTTCCCGCGGACGTGAAACACGGGGTGATTTTGAACTTCTAAGGGTCTTCAATGATTGCGATGGGGGTGAATAGCGCTTTACACTGACGGGCAACTATGGTAATAAGATTACGCTTTATATCGTTATAATAAGTATTTAGATCGAATTTTAACATGAAAGGAGGTGGCAAGGTGCTGGCCACTGATAAAAAGCAGGAACTCATCAATCAGTATAAACGTCATGAGGGTGATACGGGTTCGCCTGAGGTTCAGATTGCTCTGCTGTCAGAACGCATTACCTACCTGACCGAGCATTTCCGTACCCACAAGAAAGACCATCATTCCCGTCGCGGTTTGCTGAAGATTGTCGGGCAGCGTAGGCGTCTTCTGGACTATCTGAAACGCAATGATGTCGAACGTTACCGTGCAATCATAAAAAGCCTCGGTATCCGCAGGTAGTACAGGGCAGCAAGCTTTCCGCCGAGTCGGGAGGCCTGCTGCCTGAGTTTTTTGTATGCTAATGGAGGTTGTCCGGCGAGAACGGCTGGTCCGCATTAAAAGAGCGGCCGTTGTCTCAGGCCAGTCTCCTTTAGCCTTTTTAAGACATGAATCATTGTCAAAGCTCGCGGTTAGCTCGGAACCGCCAGTCAAACAAAGGAGTACAATTTGGCTTATCAAAAGGTTGAATGTCAGTTCAACGGGCAGACCCTGACCCTTGAGACAGGCAAGATGGCCCGCCAGGCCGATGGCGCAGTCGTCATAACTTATGGCGATACCAAGGTGCTGTGTACGGCGGTCAGTGCCAAACAGATGCGGGAAGGTCAGGGGTTTTTTCCGCTGACCGTCAATTATCAGGAAAAATTCTACGCAGGCGGCAAAATCCCAGGCTCATTCTTCCGCCGCGAAAGAGGGGCAAGTGAGCGTGAGACGCTGGTCTGTCGTCTCATCGATCGTCCCTTGAGGCCTCTGTTTCCCAAGGGATACATGTTCGAAACGCAGATCATGCCGACCGTGATCTCGGTTGACGAACGGAACGATCCCGACACTCTGGCCATGGTCGCTGCATCCGCTGCCGTCGCCATCTCCGACATCCCCTTCAATGGTCCGGTGGCCGCGGTACGCGTGGGACGGGTGGAGGGCGGTTTTGTCGCCAATCCGACCATCGAGCAGCGTGCCGCAAGTGACATTGATATTATCGTGGCCGGTTCCCGCGACGCGATCATCATGGTTGAGGGGGAGACACGCTTCATTACCGAGCAGGAGATGCTCGATGCCCTGTTTTTTGCCCATGAGGCACTGCAACCTCTACTGGACATCCAGTTGGAACTTGTAAAGGTTGCCGGCGTGGCCAAACGTGAATTTGTCGTTCCGCAGGTCGACCCCGCCATTGTCGACAGGGTTGCCGGATCGGCCACGGAGCGTCTTGCCGCAGCTGTGCGGATTCGGGCCAAACAGGATCGCTATGCTGCCGTCGCTCTTATCAAGGAGGAGGTGGTCGCTACCCTGGCGGAAGAATTCGAGGGGAAGGAATCCGAAATCAGCGAAGCCTTCGGGAATCTGCAGAAGCAGATGGTGCGGCAGATGGTGGTTCGCGACAAGGTGCGCATCGACGGTCGCGACAAGGATACCATACGTCCCATTACCTGTGAAATCGGCATTTTACCGCGGGCTCACGGTAGCGCTCTCTTCACTCGGGGCGAAACCCAGGCACTGGTTGCCGCCGCGCTTGGTACGTCCAGGGACGAGCAGCGCATGGATAACGTGCAATCGCTTGAATTCAAAAAGTTCATGCTGCACTACAATTTCCCTCCGTTCTGTGTTGGCGAAACCAGCATGCGGCTGTTTCCCGGTCGTCGGGAAATTGGTCATGGCATGCTTGCCGAGCGTTCCATTTCACAAGTGCTGCCCCTGCATGATGACTTTCCGTATACGCTGCGTGTGGTCTCTGACATTCTGGAATCCAACGGTTCTTCCTCCATGGCCAGTGTCTGCGGTGCCTCCCTCGCATTGATGGATGCCGGAGTGCCGATCAAAGAAGCGGTTGCAGGCATCGCCATGGGACTCATCAAGGAAGGCGACGATGTTGTGGTGCTGTCGGATATCCTTGGCGACGAGGATCATCTCGGTGATATGGATTTCAAGGTCACCGGTACCCGCGACGGGATTACCGCTTTGCAAATGGATATCAAGATTGGCGGAGTCAGCAAGGAAATCATGCGCCAGGCCCTGGAACAGGCGCGCGCCGGACGGATCCATATCCTTGATAAAATGGCGGAAGCTATAGCGGCCCCGCGGGGCGATTTGTCTCCCTATGCGCCGCGCATCACCACGATCCATGTCAAACCCGACCAGGTGCGTACCGTCATCGGCCCGGGGGGTAAAAATGTACGCAGCATTATCGAGGCCACCGGCTGTGCCATCGATATCGAGGACGACGGCCGCATCAATATCGCTTCGTCCGATGGCGATGCCTGCAAAACCGCCATCAAGATGATCAGGAATCTGACCCAGGAAGCCGAAGTGGGCAAGCTTTACATGGCCACGGTTAAAAAAATCATGGAATTCGGCGCCTTCGTGGAAATATTCCCTGGCACCGAAGGCCTTGTGCATATTTCCGAACTGGCCAAGGAACGTGTCAAAAACGTTACCGATATTCTCCGGGAAGGGGACCAGGTTCTGGTCAAGTGCCTGGATATTGATCGCCAGGGTAAAATCAAACTGTCACGCAAGGAAGCCCTTGGTGAAACCCTTCCCGAAGAAGGGTAAGTCAGACCGTCATGGTTCAGAAAACTGTTCTGGATAACGGGATCCGCATTCTTACGGAGCGCGTGCCGGGTGCCTATTCGGCAACGGCGGGCTTCTGGGTCGAATGCGGATCCCGCCATGAACCTTCTGAGCTCAGCGGCGTTTCCCATTTTCTTGAACACATGCTGTTCAAAGGAACCATCCATCGCAGCGCGCCGGCTATCGCCAAGCAAATCGATTCGGTAGGCGGCGCTCTCAACGCCTTTACCAGTTCTGAATACAGCTGTTATTACGCCAGGGTTGCCGGCCACGACCTGCCTCTTGCAATCGACCTTCTGTCCGACATCATTCTCAACTCCGTTATTGACCTTGACGAACTGGAAAAAGAGCGCCGGGTAATTCTCCAGGAACTTCACATGCTGGAAGATTCCCCCGAGGATTGTATCCACGAGATGTTCGCGCGTTCGTTCTGGCAGGGCAATTCCCTGGGCAGACCCGTGATCGGCTCGATGTCATCGGTCCAGTCCCTGGAACGTCACCACCTGGTCGATTATCTCGAAAGATTTTACGGTGGCGGCAATCTCATTATTTGCGTTACCGGGGATGTGCGGCATGATGAGCTTGTTGCCCGGATTGAAAGACTTTTCAATGGTTACGCTGCCGGGAAGAAACCGGTTTCGCAAACGTCCCCTGACGGTCACTCCTGTATCCGTTCCGTTTTTAAGGATATTGAACAGGTTCACTTTTGTCTCGGGTGTTCCGCTCCTCCGCAAACGCATGATCAACGGTTTGCCGGCAATGTTCTCAATACCATGCTTGGTGGCAGCATGAGTTCCCGGCTGTTTCAGGTCCTTCGTGAAGAACGGGGAATGGCCTATTCCATCTACAGCTACCTCAGCGCCCATTCCGATGTCGGCGCCCTGATTGTATATGCAGGTACTTCCGCCGGCGACCTGCAGCATGCCGTCAATCTGGTGCTGAAAGAGCTGTCCAGGTTCCGACAGGCAGAGCCGATGGCCGCGGAGCTGCAGTCAGCCAAGGATCTGCTCAAAGGACAATTCATGCTTTCGCTGGAAAGCACGGAAAACCGCATGACCCGTCTTGCCAAAAATGAAATCTACCTGGGACGGGTCCAGTCGCCCGCCGATGTCGTCGAAAGTTTGCAGCGGGTTTCCGGTAGGCACATTCTGGAACTGGCTCGAACCTATCTGCGCGATGATTGTATAAATCTACAGATACTTGGACCGATTCGAGGGGACGCATTCCCTGCCGTCGACATGACGCTCGGCTGAATTATTTCCGTCCTGACCGGGCAATAGTCCCCTTGTCTTGCATTTTTATGAAAACGATTACAATTAAAATAAAAAGAATGCGTTCCCAAGCCCTGTTGCCTGCCTACATGAGCCGGCATGCCGCAGGCATGGATCTTTATGCCTGCCCGGATTCGGTCATGGTGCTTGAACCCGGAAGCCGCGCCGTGATTCCAACCGGCATCGCCGTCGCCATCCCGCCCGGTTACGAGGGGCAGGTCAGGCCACGCTCGGGTCTGGCTCTGCATCGCGGTGTTACCCTGGTCAATGCGCCCGGAACAATCGATGCGGATTACCGGGGGGAAATCGGCATCATCCTTATCAATCACGGTAGCGAGACCTTTATGGTTTCGCCAGGGGACCGTATTGCCCAGTTGGTTATCGCGCCGGTTCGGCAGGCCGTTCTCGAATTGGTCGAGAATCTTGACGAAACCGGTCGCAACGATGGGGGGTTTGGTCATACCGGTTGCTAGCTTTCGATCGGCACAGGAAAGGATACGAGTCATGATTCTTGCCATAAATCCCGATACACCTCAAAAACGATTGATCAACCGGGTTGTTGAATGCGTCAAGCAGGGAGGCGTGATCGCTTACCCCACCGATACGATTTACGGACTGGGTTGCGATATATTCAATCGCAAAGGGGTCAAGCGCATCTACCAGATGAAGGAGCGCAGTCAGCGCAAGCCCTTTTCATTTATATGCGCCGATCTCTCGGATGTGGCCAACTATGCACAGGTTAGCAACTTTGCCTTCAAAATCATGAGACGCTATCTTCCCGGTCCCTACACCTTCGTGCTTGAAGCCACGCGGGTGGTTCCCGACCTGCTCGTTACCAAACAGAAAACGGTCGGGATTCGCATCCCGTCCAATTCCATCGCTCTGGCCATTGTTCGTGAACTGGGCCATCCTCTGGTGACCACCAGCGCCAACATTTCAGGAGAGGAACCCTGTTACGACCCCTCCGTTATCAATGAACGTCTCGGCAGGCAGATCGATATGATTGTCGACGGTGGCATTATTACGGGTGAGGCCTCCACTGTTATCAGTCTGATCGATGACAAAATAGAGGTGCTGCGCCAGGGAGCGGGCAACACCGACTGGATTCATCAGCTTTAGGCCTGAAGCTATTGTTTTTTTCTGCAACGTCGTTTGCATTTATCCAGCCTTGCCGCGACTGGCACCAGGTGCCCTTCATCTTGAAAAACCCTCCCGCATCGGGTATAGTGCCGCCGGTCGTGTGATTTTTTCCCCTTCGTCGCATATCGTTTGTCGTCCGACGCGTTAAGTCGGCACGTAAAGCCTATGTCGGGTGCCAGATTCGAAGGTGGTTTTCTATCCACGGCAATGTAACCCGACTTTGTCAGCACGACGGGTAATTGTTTTCACCTTGGCAGATGGAAAAAGCCCACCAAAGGACTTTTTCAACAATCTGCCGGACAGAGGAGAATCCTTCCCATGCTGAATTTGTTCAATCAGGCGACCTTGTTTGGCCTGATCGGTGGTCTGGGACTGTTTCTGTTCGGCATGAAAATCATGTCAGAAGGTCTGCAGAAGGTCGCCGGAAACCGGATGCGCAAAATTCTTGCCGCCCTGACCACCAACCGGTTTATCGGCATGTTTGTCGGTCTTGCGGTTACAGCGATCATTCAATCCTCCAGTGCCACGACCGTCATGGTGATAGGATTCGTCAATGCCGGGCTCATGACGCTGATGCAGGCTATCGGCGTGGTTCTCGGGGCCAATATCGGCACCACCATCACCGCCCAGCTTCTTGCCCTCAAGATTACGCAGTTTGCACTGCCGGCCATTGGTGTGGGCACGGGACTGAAGCTGTTTTCCCGCAACAAAACCTGGATATATTGCGGCGAAATTCTGCTGGGTTTCGGCATTCTGTTTTACGGGCTCGCCACCATGAAAGGTGCCTTCGACCCCTTGAAGGGGAGCGATGTGTTCCGGGAATTCTTTTTGATGGTGGGGGATAACTACCTTCTGGCCGTCCTTTCCGGAGCTCTGCTTACCATCCTCGTCCAGAGCAGCAGTGCCACTATCGGGATTACCATGGCTCTGGCAAGCAGCGGCCTGTTGAATTTCGATGTCAGTGTTGCCCTGATTCTCGGCGAGAATATCGGTACCACGGTTACTGCCAATCTTGCGGCTATCGGCACCAACCTGGCGGCGCGCCGCACGGCCCTGGCCCACCTCCTGTTCAACGTGCTGGGCGTCATTTTTATCGTCCTGTGCTTTCCGGTCTTTTTGCAGGCGGTTGACAGCCTCACCCCCGGCGATCCCAGCTTTATCGTGCGGACCACGGCCGAATCCGCCGAGATCGGGGCCGCCATTGGCGATCAGCCAAACATATCCTGGCACATTGCCAATGCGCACAGTCTTTTCAATGTTATCAATACCCTTATTTTCCTTCCGCTTATCGGACTGCTGGCCAAACTCGCCTGCATGATCCTGCCCGGCAAGGATGAATTGATGGAGTTTCACCTTAAATACATCGACAACCGTGTTCTCAATACCCCTCCCATCGCTCTTGGACAGGCACGATCCGAAACCCGGCGCATGGCGCATCTGACCCTGGAAATGCTCGATGAAAGCATGGCTTTTTTCCGCGATGGAAATCTCAAGCGCCTGACAGCGCTTGAAAAAAAAGAAGAAGTCGTCGACTTGCTGCAAAAGGAGATAACGGATTTCCTGGTAAACCTCTCGCAGAAATCCATTACCCAGGACATGTCCCGCGATGTCGCTTCCATGATGCACATGGTCAACGATCTCGAACGGGTTGGCGACCATTGTGAAATGTTGTGGCGCCTGATCGGACGATTGCGTGAGTTGAAATTGCCCTTTTCCTCCGTCGCCTGGCAGGAGGTCGAGGAACTGGCGGGGAAAACCCGGGACTTTCTGGCGTTTGTGGTCGATGCTCTCGATCGAAACGATGCCAGCATCAAACCCATTGCCGTAACCATGGTAACCGCCATCGACGAACTTGAGTATACCCTTCGCAACAACCATATCGCACGCCTGAATACCGGAGAATGCTCCGTGCAGCAAGGATTGATTTTCATCGATATGCTGCAGGGGTTTTCCAAGGTCGGCAGCCATGCGTTTAATGTGGGCAGGGCTGTTGTGGGAGAACGCTAAATGCTGGCTGCCATCGATGTCGGATCCAACACCGTGCGCCTGGCTGTCGGGCAACCCCGTCAGGGAGGGTTCAGTAATCTGCGTTATATCCGCCGTGTTACCCGGTTGGCCGGCGGTTCTGATCCCCGCACAGGCCTTGCCGCGGATCGCATGGATCACACGATAGTCGCTCTGGAAGAGATGTCGGAGCTTGTCGCCTCTGCCGGAATTGATGCCGTGCGAGTCGTAGGAACCGAAGCCTTGCGCCGGGCTCCCAACGCCGAAGAATTCGTCGCAAGGGTAAAACTGGCCACGGGTTTGGCTCTCCATATCATCGGCGGTGAAGAAGAGGCACGACTCAGCTGCCTGGGAGTGTTCGCAGCACTGGATCCACGCCCGGATCATTGTCTGGTGTTTGATATTGGTGGTGGCAGCACCGAATTTATATGGAGCGAACAGGGGAACATTGTATTCAATCGCAGTTATCCTCTGGGAGTAGTGGATCTGTGTGAGAGATATGCGGAGCCCTCCCGGCAATTGGCATATATCGATACGATCCTCGAGGACGTTGTTCGCGACCTGACCCTGGCAGGCATTATCGGAATGGCTCGCCAGAACACTGCCACTCTGGTGGGAACAGCTGGCACGGTCACCACTCTGGCTGCAATAAAACTGAGGATGGTTGAGTACGACGGTATGCGGGTGAACAATCTTGTGCTGTCCAGAAACGAAATCGAATCACTGGCCTGCCGACTCGCCCCCTTGTCGATAGCGCAACGTGAGCAGCTTCCAGGGCTCGAGAAGGGTCGAGGCGATCTCATTATGCCGGGGCTTCGCATCATTCTTTCGATTCTGGATCGTTTTGAGAAATCAACCATGAAGGTAAGTGATTTCGGACTTCTGGAAGGGCTTTTACTGCAAATGACAGGGTATTCTGATGACTTTGAGAAGGATTGACAAGCTCTGAGCGGTTTTCGTATAGTCTCTGACGTTATTTTAGAACGCCATTTTGCATTCAATCGACGCTTTGTCTCAGCCGAAAAGGACGCAACATGAAACGCACCATGTTATCTGGAAACGAAGCCATCGCCCGGGGTGCCTTCGAAGCCGGGGTCAAGGTCGCATCGGCCTATCCCGGTACACCGAGTACGGAAATCCTGGAAAATATTGCACGATATTCCACTATCGATGCGTCCTGGGCGCCTAATGAAAAGGTGGCACTGGAGGTCGGCATCGGTGCATCCTTTGGTGGCGGAAGAGCGCTCGTGGCCATGAAGCACGTCGGCGTCAATGTGGCTGCCGATCCACTGTTCACGCTTTCCTATACCGGCGTGCGCGGCGGCCTGGTCCTTGTAACGGCCGACGACCCCGAACTGCATTCCTCCCAAAACGAACAAGATAACCGTAATTACGCCAAGTTTGCGAAAATCCCCATGTTCGAACCTTCGGACAGTCAGGAAGCGCTCGATTTTACCCGGCTCGCCCTGGAAGTCAGCGAACGGTTCGATACGCCGGTCATGTTGCGCACCACCACCCGTATTTCCCATTCCAAATCGGTCGTCGAACCAAGCGAGCCTGCGGCCGGACCATCGACTGCAGGCTGTATCGAGAAAAATCCCGCTAAATTCGTCATGCTGCCGGGCAATGCCCGCAAGCGCCACACGGTGGTGGAGGAACGCCTGCGCAGCATGGAAGAGTGGGCTTGCCACCAGTCCTTCAACCGGATCGAGGTCGGCGAGGGGAAAGTCGGCGTTATCACCAGCGGCGTTTCCTACCTTTACGCAAAAGAAATTCTTCCTGACGCCGATATTCTGAAACTTGGGCTGGTCTATCCCCTGCCTAAGCAGCTGATTCGGGATTTCGCCAGTCGCTACGACACCCTTTATGTTATTGAAGAGCTCGATCCCTTTATCGAAGAACAGGTCCGGGCTCTGGGGATCGCCGTGCATGGCAAGGATCTGTTGCCCATTTGCGGCGAACTGACGCCGGCACGGTTGAATAAAGCGCTGACCGCCAAGGATGTCCAAAACTATTTCGTACCATCCGAACCATTGCCCAACCGGCCTCCCAATATGTGCCCTGGCTGTCCTCATCGCAGCATCTTTTACAGCCTGAACCGGCTCAAGGCTTTTGTTACTGGTGATATCGGCTGTTATACGCTCGGTTTCATGGAGCCCCTTTCCGCCATGGATACCTGCATCTGCATGGGCGCCAGCATCGGCAATGCCACGGGGATGACCAAAGTTCTTGATCCGGAAGAGGCCCGGCGGGTGGTTGCGGTAATCGGTGATTCCACCTTCCTGCATACCGGCATCAACGGTTTGATGGATATGGTTTACAACAAATCGACCGCCACGGTTCTGATCCTGGATAATCGCATTACCGCCATGACCGGGCGTCAGGAAAACCCCGGTTCCGGCTACACCCTGATGGGAGAGGAAACCACGCGCATCGATCTTGAGGCCTTGTGCCGCAGTGTCGGCGTGAAGCATGTCACCGTGATCGATCCCTACGACATCGAACACACCCGCAACGTTATCAAAACCGAAATGCAGCGTCCCGAGGTTTCGGTTGTCATCGCCCGGCGACCCTGTATGCTGGTCAAACGTGACCCGGTGAAGCGGCAACCCTCCCTGGCTGTCGATGCGGACAAATGCACCGGTTGCAGGGCCTGTCTCCAGCTTGGTTGCCCGGCCATCGAATGGCAACCGGATGCCGGCGATAAGGGCAAGGCGGTCATCAATCCGCTACTGTGTTGTGGATGCGGCCTGTGTTCCCAGATGTGCCATTTTGACGCCATAGGAGTCCGTCATGAAGGATAAAGTGACCAATATTCTTATTTCCGGGGTAGGGGGACAGGGCATCCTTCTGGCCAGCGAAGTTCTGTCCGAGGTTCTGATGCTGGCCGGATACGACGTCAAAAAAAGTGAAATTCACGGTATGGCGCAGCGAGGCGGCAGTGTCGTTTCCCATATACGCTATGGTGCCAAGGTCTTTTCTTCGATTATTCCTGAAGGGCAGGGAGATATTCTGCTGGGATTCGAATTGCTTGAAACCTATCGGTACCTGCCGTTGCTGCGGCAGGGCGCCAAGGTGGTAGCCAACGATCTTAAAATCCTGCCGCCGCCAGTGACTCTTGGCAGGGAAAAATATCCTGAAAACATTCCACAGAAAATCCGGCAGGCGTTTCCCGACACCCTCGTGATGGATGGCCTCGCCGTGGCATCCCGCGCCGGCAATCCGCGGACCGCCAACATCGCCCTGCTGGGTGCTTTGTCCACCGCTTTGCCCATCGAGACCAGCTACTGGCACGAAACGCTGCAGAAAATGGTGCCGGAGCGGTTTCTGGAGGTCAATATCAAGGCGTTCGACCTGGGGCGGCAGACTGCCGCCAGCCAGATCTGAAAGGAGTCGCAAGGCATGCTCTGGAACGAGGAATTTGAAACCCTGCCGCGCGAAGCCATCGAGTCGTTGCAGCTGAAACGTCTGCAGAACACCCTTGAGCGGGTCTACGCCACGGTTCCGTTTTATCGGCAATCTTTTCTCAAAGCGAAAATCACCCCGGATAAAATCAAGTGTCTGACGGATCTTCAGCGGCTGCCCTTTACGCTGAAACAGGATATGCGCGACAACTATCCGTATGGGTTGTTCGCTGTGCCCCTGGAACGTATCGTTCGCATTCATGCGTCTTCCGGCACCACCGGAAAGCCGACGGTTGTCGGCTACACCCGCCGCGACATCGATATCTGGGCTGAACTGATGGCGCGATCCTTCGCTGCCGCCGGAGTAGGCCGCGGCGATGTGATCCACAATGCTTACGGGTATGGACTGTTTACCGGTGGCCTGGGTGCCCATTACGGCGCGGAGAAGCTCGGTGCCGCCGTCATCCCCATGTCCGGAGGCAACAGTAAAAAACAGATCATGATCATGCAGGATTTCGGTTCCACAGTCCTGACCTGTACACCTTCCTATAGTCTCTATCTTGCGGAAATCGCCGCCGAGGAAGGGGTGGATATCAAAAGTTTCCCGTTGCGGGTCGGGATTCTGGGCGCGGAGCCCTGGAGCGAATCGATCCGTGCCGAGATCGAAGCCAAACTCAACATCAAGGCCATCGACATCTACGGTTTATCCGAGATTCTTGGACCCGGGGTCGCCATTGAGTGCATCGAGGAACAGCACGGACTGCATATCTGGGAAGATCATTTCATTCCGGAAATCATCAACCCCGACACAGGCGAAGTGTTGCCGGACGGCGAGCAGGGTGAACTGGTGATCACCACCATCACCAAGGAGGGCATCCCGATGATCCGTTACCGGACGCGGGACATCACCCGACTGATTGCCGAACCCTGCCGCTGCGGCCGCACCCACCGGCGCCTCGAGCGTATGAGTGGGCGCAGCGATGACATGCTCATCATCCGGGGAGTCAATGTCTTCCCCTCGCAGATTGAGAGCGTGCTTATGACCATCGAAGGTGTTGAGCCCCACTATCAGCTGATTGTGGATCGTGATGAAAATCTGGACACCCTTGAAGTGCAGGTCGAAGTCAACGAGGATATATTTTCCGACGCCGTCAAATCCCTGCAGGATCTGGCCGGTCGTATCCGTAAGGAAATCAAGGATATCTTGGGCATCACGTGCAAGGTACGTCTGGTGGAGCCCAAAACCCTTGCGCGCTCCGAAGGCAAGGCCAGGCGGGTCGTTGACAACCGTCCTAAATAGTTTTCATCCGGAAACGGCCCTTTTCCGCCATGGCGGCGTCAATCCGCAGGCTTGCTTGTGCGGCGTACCGATGTACGCCTCCGCGCAACCTCTTGATTGCCTGGCCACAGCGAAAAATTGCTCGTTTCCCATATGAAAACTACGCTGTATCCATCCGGAGTTTCCGGATGGATACTAAATAGTGTCCGTCCGGAATCCCCGGATGAAAACTGAATAGCCACGCATTACCTACATGGGGGGCGTATGAAGGTTCAGCAGATTTCCATTTTTATCGAAAATACATCCGGGCGGCTTGCCGAAGTAACCAAGGTTCTCGGAGCGGCGGGGGTCAACATCCGGGCACTGGCTCTCGCCGATACATCCGATTTTGGCGTTCTGCGGTTGATTGTCGATAAAATAGACCTTGCCAAAAAAGTGCTTGCGGAAAAAAACTTTACTGTTTCTAAAACCGATGTGGTTGCCGTGGAAGTCCCCGATCGACCACTGGGTTTGGCGCAGATTCTCGAACTTCTCGACGCAGCCGGAATTGCCGTGGAATATCTGTATGCTTTTGTAGAGCGTCGCGGAGAAAATGCGGTGATCATCTTCCGGTTTGACAATAGTGACGATGCGATACGGGCCTTGCAGGCCGAAGGGGTACGCATCCTGTCCGGTGAAAATGTCTATAATGTCTAGCACTTTTCGGGTAACTCATCGAGATGCTTGATTTTTAAGGGAATTTCCATTCACTTGTTGGGTGAAAATTTGCTTGACAATCCTTGGCGGATACAGCATAATCCGCACTCGTTGATCGACGGGGCGTAGCGCAGCCTGGTAGCGCACCTGCATGGGGTGCAGGGGGTCGGAGGTTCAAATCCTCTCGCCCCGACCAACGTAAAAGGGACGCAGTGAAAACTGCGTCCCTTTTTTATTTCAGCCTCCCGCGACGCACTCTCTTGCCTTTTGATTCTTTTCGATTATATTTCTATTAAGAGCGAAATAATGGCATCTTTTCCGGATATTTTCATCCGGGACTGGACTTTTTATCGTGGGTGCGACAATCCGCGAAATCTCTCAAACAGGGTCGCGCTGCAACCTCACAAAAGTACAGGTTTTGCCTGGCACGATGAAAATGGCTGGTTTCCCGTATCGGAATTGCACTGGGTCCATCAGGAGGTGGCGTATCGGTACCAGGTAATTGCAAAGGAGGCAGCCATGACAACATGCAAGGTAATTCCATTTCGCAAACCGCCGATGCATCCCAAAAGACATATTTTTGCTCGGATTCTCAAGAAGTTTGGTCTGTCACGCCCTCAAAAAGTAGCCCGGAACACCGTAATCTACATCAGGGGCTTCGGCCCCGGAGCCATGACGGTCGGTAGCCGGGATCATAGATAGTTTTCGTCCGGAAACGGCCCTTTTCCGCCGTGGCGGCGTCAATCCGCAGGCTTGCTTGTGCGGCGTACCGATGTGCGCCTCCGCGCAACCCCTTGATTTCCTTGCCACAACGAAAAATTGCTCGTTTCCCAAACGAAAACCGCACATTAGGCAACAACGGTTGCCGGATGAATGCAATCCTTTTATTAAACCTTTCAGCCGGTTTGATCCTTCTTTAACACCAAGTCTCTTCTCGTATTAAAATCAATATTTTCGACAAGACGAAATAGTATTTGTGTATCCTGTTGGTATAATAGCGCTTTGTGGTTATTTCGGGCTCTTTCCTTTAGGCACATGCGAAAGGAGGTAACCTTTGCCGGATTTCAAGGCATTGATGTGGCTACACTATCCCGGACACACAAAATGAGGCAAAATACCTGACCATGGAGGTGTGTCCGATGCCATCGAAGTACTCGCCAGAATTTAAGCAAGACGCCGTGAAGTTGGCCGTCGAATCT